>Ga0190275_10000187_pt1 | contig 66324 bp, 50 predicted proteins | sample Popmic550T_FD_133745 | JGI IMG/M metagenome (GOLD analysis project Ga0190275, IMG submission 133745) | Populus adjacent soil microbial communities from riparian zone of Yellowstone River, Montana, USA - 550 T | ecosystem: Environmental > Terrestrial > Soil > Riparian zone > Trees stand | place...
ATTTAAAAATTCCGTTTATAAGAGAGTATATCGTAAATTATAAGAGCAGTTAAGCGCTAGTTTGGTGGAATGCTAGCTTTAGTGTATTATCTGTGCGGTGATCTATTTGGAACACTATGTAGAGTAACGCTGGTGCAGATCCCATACCAAAGACTAAAGATTTTTATTAAAAGTTGCTTACAAATACTCACGCTCTACAGTTGGAACAGCTGTAGTGAGAACGCCTTAGCAAAGGATGGCTGCTACTGGGAACGGCTACACCAGGAATAGCCACTGCTGGCAATAAATGAATTGAACTAGTAAAGAGGCCTTCCAAAAGAAGTCTTCTCGACAAATATCAATCAGTACCGAAGAAATTTTCTGATCCCATCAAGATCTGTCCGATATCATTGATAAGTGTCAAAAATATTGATCTGATCTCAACTCCACTATATATAGAGATTTGACAGGCCAGATATGAAGGATTTTATTAGCAGAATGAGATACCCTTTGGCTGTATGCACGTTATTAGTGGTAGTTTCTATCGGAGCGTATCTGATTGTAAAGAATATCGCAGGGCCTGGAGTCTTTTCTAAACAAGCAAAAGCGAGTTCTATAAACGCCGAAAACCCAGAACACTCGGAAGATGGGAAAAATGCAGTTTTTATGGAAAATCAGAAGATTGGAGAGATAAATCGCATAGATTTGGACGCGATGCAAAAAGAGAAAGCTATTTTGAAAGCTCCAAAGAAGAAAAGCGAAAGCCAAACTGCAGAGAAGAGCTCAGAAAAAACCGTAACAGTTACCAGCTCACAGCCTTACTTAGGAGCTGGGAGGACAAAGAAAGTACCTAAAGTTCGCGAAATTAGCGAGAACGGGGCGGAGAATCGTTATATAGAGGGCAGCAGTAGTCTTAGCTACACGAAAGATAGCAGTCTTTGCAACAAAAAGGCAGAGATAAATACGGAACGAAATATTTCCGAGATCTGCACCCCCAAAAATAGCCGTAAAAAGAGGATCTCCAGCGCCAAAAGCGCCACTGATAAAAAAAATCCTCAACCAGTTATCGCTAAAGAGGTTGGCCATAAAAAGGCAACTCCTGAGCCAGTCAGCAATGAGTTAGTAAATACCAAGGCACCAGTTGAGCAGGTAGCGATGGTGGAGATAGCGATGATGAAAATAGTGATGGTGGAGATACCAATGGAGGAGACACCAGTTGAGGTGATACCAGCTGGGAAGATAAAGATAGTGGAGCTACCAATGGAGGAAACACCAGTTGGGAAGCTACCAGTTGGGGAGATAGCGATGAAGAAGACTCCAGTGGAGAAAACAGCGATGCCCAATTCAATCTCTAATAATTCGGCACCTAACGAGTTAGCAGTCCAGCCGGTTCCAGTAACTAACAAGCCGGTACCACTTATCGAGTCAGCACCTATCAACATCATACCACCTAGCGAGTCAACTCCTATCAATGCAATCCCCGATAATCAGTCACTTCTTGATGCGTCAATACCACCTAGCAAGCCAGTTTCAGATCCCGATCAGACCATTCCACTCAGCATCCCGCTTGGTACGCCCCCTCCTAAAGACACGCTCCATGAGAGCATCCCGGAGACCTCACCTGAACAAGCGCCTGCCAGTAGCCAAGTACAGCCAAAAAGGAGAGCAATTTCCAAAAATGGAAATATTGGAAAAAGCCTATCAAAAGAAAATAGCAGCTCGAAAATCTCAAGCAGATCAAAATCACCAAACAGCAATCCGGAAAAAAAGAAACGCTGGGATACCTCGCCGCCAAGAACAGAAAAGTACTACAAACCAACACTTGCTCCAAAATCGAACGTTCCAAAACTAAGCATCGGCACCATAACAAAACACGAAGGGGTTAAAAGCAAAGTCAGGCGGTTTATACAGGGAGGCGCTCAGGAAAAAAAGACAGATTTAGAAAGTCCCAAAAAAAACGTTAGAAAAGAGGATAAAAAGCGAAACTCCGTTTAATACTGGACCAGCGAGTATCCAAACTGATGATGAGGTATTTAAGTGAACAATTTTTAATAAATCTCCTAGTCTTCGATATGAGGTGTACAAGTTAGGTAATTCTTGTTAGTACAATCCTGTCCATTAATAAAGCCGAGATGGTCTCTCTGCACTTACACCTGCATGCCAATTTATCAAAATATGGCAAGGACTGCACGCCGACGCGCCAGCTGCTCGCTTATCAGTATTTTTTCCTTTTTTGGCCTTTTTTTGCTTTTGAGCTAATTTTTTTCCCTATGATCTTTCTTTTAGTCTTTCTGACCGTGTAGTTCCTCTCCTTTTGCTTCACCCGGTTGGTCGTAGGCAGCTCCTTTTTCTTCCTCTTCACCTTCTCTGCAATCGCTCGCTCTTTCATCTCTTCTTTGGTCGGTTTAACTCTGATCTTTGATATCGCCTCTTCCGTAACAAACTCATTCGAATCTTCAATCGAGTTGCTCTCATCATCATCACTATCATTATTATCACTATCATTATCATCATCTTCTTCCTCATCACGATCATCACGATCACCCTCACTACTCCCATCACTCCCATCATCACCCTCATCGCTATCTTCTTTCCCTTTTAGATGCGCTCTTTCGGCCTCTGCTACCATCTTTTTCAGAGCCGTTGACGCGGTCGCTGCCTGCCTCTTCTTTGATCTCCTGTAGTCCAGCACGTCCTCTATGCACTGGTACTTCGCAGACTCGGGGTACCTTCTGATAATCGCCCTCAGCGCGTTTATCCCGTACGCAATGATGTCGTCATCCTTGTACTCGTTGCAGAAGTTCTCGACTATCACTTCGCACGTCGCCTCCACCTCTTTTCCCTCCGTGTTCTCGTGTATGCTCTGCGCTATCGCCGAAAACACCGCCGGCAGGTTCTTCTGGTGCGGAAACAGGAACCTTGTCATGTACCCGAGGAACCCCTTTATGTTGATTTTGTAATAGAACCCCATCCGCGCCACAATCTGCGCCATCTTCAGCTTCAGCTCAGGCGCGTGCTCCGACGCCTTCACCTGCCTGAACACCTTCGCAGCGTACCTCGGCCCCTTATCTCCCAGCCTCTCCAAAAGCACCACAAGATTTGGCTCTTTCATCTGCTTTTTCTCCTCTCTTTTTGCGATCTTTTTCTCTATCTCTTTCTTCTGTCTTTCTTTTCTCCTGGTGTCTCCTTTTGTCTCTCTTTTTATCTTTGTTTTTCTTTTCTGCGTCTCCTCCGGTATCTCTATCTCCTCTTCTCTCACCACCAGCTCTATCTTATCTAGCATGTACATGAATATAAAATTTATCACAACTGCCGGTGATTTCAGCAGGAGCGAAAAAATCTTTTCTGTGGCGCTCTGGTCCGCCCACGCCCCTCTGCTTACCAGGTGCATGTATATGTACGCTGCTCTTTTCGAATGCGCCTCCACTCCCGATCTGATCGCTGTGTCCAGCACGTCCTGGATCTGTCCCCAGTGCTCTTTGTCTCTGATGATCTCTGCAAGCAGGAACTGGATGAAAACGGTTTTCGTTCTCTTGTCCATCTCTTCGATCAGCGGTATAGCGTTCGTGTAGAAGATCTCGGGCCCTATCTGTTTCGACTTTTTGAGCAGAATCACCGCTGTGATAGCGGACTGCGACAGGCTCTTGTCCAGCACCGTGTAGTAATCGAGCGCGTAGGTGAAAATATCTCCTGCAATGTCTTCGTCGTAGTGCTCCGACACGTGCGGCAGAAAGACCAGCAGCGAGCAGAGCTCCGGGTTTTTCGCCTCCGGGTCTATTTTTGATATTTTTATCATCCCCCGCATCTTCTCCACCTCGTTCTTGTACAGGGTCACGTACGCCTGCGGGTGCTTTTTGACTTGCAGCTGGAGTCGTATGTCCATAAAAATTTTCAAACGATTGGTGCTTTTTTACTGGGGCTTTTAAACAAGATGCGGATGGCTGCAGAATGCACGCGGAAGAGGCAAGAGAAGAGCTGGGGAGGCTGGAGGATATCGATTTTGGAGATCTCGAAGTGCTGCGCGACATCTCGGTCGATTTCTCCGAGGCTGCGGAACACGAAGAGCGCGGGAGGCCGCGGACGATGGAGCAGCGGCCGAGAATAGGAGAGATGAGAAGAGGCCTCGTCGTGAAACGGCAGGGATGCTTCTTCGAAAAGATCGAGTACACCGAGAACGGCACGGAAGGCGCGCTTTCCGGCGAAAGATCTGGCTTTGGCTGGAGAATTACCGGATATGGAAGAAAAAAGATCGCTTCCCTAAAAGGAAACATGCTAGGAACAAAATACGTCATGAAAAGAAAAGACCTAGAAAACGAGCTCGCAGAGTCGCTGCTGGTCGAGTACACAGGCCTGTTCAGCGAAGGAGGCCCGCGCTCTTTCCAGGTCTTTATCAGCTCGAGAGATAAAACGGCCCGCGAAACAGCTTCAAGGCAGAACAAGCCGCAAAAAGATGCCCGCGTGCGTCTTGTTAACAAGCAGCCGTACTACAACACAGAAACAGACACGTACGTGCTTAACTTCAACGGAAGAGTTACCCTTCCGTCCGTGAGAAACTTCCAAATCATACATCCTCACGACGCCACCTACATAACGATGATATTTGGCAAGATAAGCGAGACAGAATACGTCCTAGACTACACTTATCCTTGGAACGCGGTGGATGCGTTTGGGGTGGCTCTTTCCTCTATTGGGCTGAAGTTAGCGCACGACTGAGTCTTCGCTTTGAAAGATTCGGTCTTTCCGGTTCTCGCTGGGCGGTTCTGGCATAAGCGACGTATTTGTGATTTTTGGGTTGGCCAGGACGTCGTACAACTCGATATACGGGCAGAACTCTTTTACTTGTCGGTCGCATTCTCCGAGTATTCTCTGTAAGATTTTCATAATAAACGTTGCTGTGGAGTATTTGTAAGTGCGGGGCGCAGTACGGCAGAAATTCTCACCTGTGTTTTTGTTGACCAGGGGGTATTTATGTGGATGATTTGTAGATAGTGCGGTATTTATGTGGATAACTTGTAAACCGTGCGGTATCTACTTGGATAATTTACTGACCGTCAAATATCTAACTGATTAATTTGTAGACCGTGCGTTATCTACCTGAGCAACTCTCAATAAACACCTTTACTCTCCGATATGAGGTGTACACTTTTATTGCCTATGGTAAGTACACAGGGACATCCTCGGCTTTGTCTTTTAATAAGCCAAGACCAGTGCTAGCCTATCTATCTCCATAATTGCCTTATCTGGAAATTATCCAGTCTGCTTTTTACCAGCACACGCCGAGACTCTATCTCAATTCGCCGAGCTAACGCTGTTTTTGATATGCTTCAGCAGCTTTTCGATTGTTCTCTTTCTAATTGAGACCCTGTCCTGCTCTTCTTCTGTTAAGTACCTGTACGGCTTTGTTGTTCCTTCCTGGATCAGGCAGCTGTCGATGCCCCAGTTCCCGCGCGTTTCGCTCTCCGCTGGCACGAGCACTCCTTTTGTGTCTGCTGAGAATATGTGCGCCTTGTTGTTTTCGTCGATGTACCCGTACACGCACTCCGACCGGCATGTTATTTCTCCGAGGGGGCGCAGGTTCTTCACAATTTCTCCAAGCTCCCCGTTCACCAGGAGAAACTTAACGTACGGCCCTGGGAAGCCCTTCAAAACGTCTATGTAAAGAGAGTAGTCTTCCACAATCACCGGGCCCTTTGCTATTTTGTGCGCTTCTTCCAGCTTCTTCCTAATTATTTCCTGCGCGGTGCCCTGTATCTCCTCTATCTCCATCTCCACGAACTCGTATTCTATTTGGTCTCCTATGTGCCTTGCGATATCTTTTCTTTTTCTCTCATTTCCTGTTATTATTGTTATTCTGCGCTGTTTTCTCCCCTCCTCTACTCCGTTATTAGAGCTCTCCGCGCTGTTTCTTGTTTCGGCTGTGTTCGAGCTCATTCTGAAGAGATTCAAAAATTTTATGTTTATATGGGTCGCTTAGATAGAATGTCGGTATGTTGACCTTAGGTAGTAAGCGAGTAATTTTTGTGAAGATAAATAGTTGTGAGTGTTGACCATGCGGTATTTAACTGAATAAGTTTTAACAAGCATCTTTACTCTTTGATATGAGATCTACAACGAGTATAAGCAGTAAATTTTTCAGATAAAAGACGAATTATAACGATTTTTGCTATCATGTCGTGGCAAGTCCTCTCTTCCATCTCAACAATGTTAGTACTGGACACCGCTTGCTGTCAAGTTGGTATTCTGGTCTACGTAGGCTCCATCTATGCCACTATGTCACTATGCCACCTCTCTGCTATGTTACTCCTGATAATAACACCACCTCTACAATCCCCGCTATACCACCCCTACCATCCTTACCACATTAAACTCTAACTGGCATTTATTGCTGATAGATCTCACTCGAAATCTCCCTTGTCTGGATTATATCTCGGCTGTTTGGTCGTGGAAGAGACTTTGGACTCCTTCGCGTACTCGTTCTTTGCCATTTTCCTGTCGACGATTTTCTGTTCTCTTTTGAGGGCGGGGTTCTTCTTGTACGCCGATGATCTTGAGAAGCGGCTCTGCGCGTCTGTCATCTCCTCTTTTGGCTTTGTTTCTAAGTGCTGTAACGCTTCTTGGCTCTGATGGTGCTCCGGTGTATGTTTCTCTTCTGTCTCCGGGTGGCTTTTTTTAAACTCTCCGTACGCCCCCGGGAACTTCGACACGTACTTGATCTTTGGCTCTGTCTCTTTTTTTGCGCTTCCGTGTCTTTTCTCCTTTTCTTTCGTGTCAAATACGTTTATTTCTTTGACAGGCTTTCTCTGCTGGGAGTGTTCGTTGTGCATTTCGACTGGTTTTGAGTTTTTCGATAGGACAGGCATCCCCTTGATCGGGAAGTCGCCCCACTGGCCTTTTTCATCCGGTACTTTTGCCTCTTTCTTTGGCTTTTGCGCCTGCGACTTTTCGATCTTCTCTATCGCTGTGTTGATGTTTGAAAGGGCAGACTTGAGATCTTTTGACGTGTGGACGTTGTCGAGCGTTGCGCTTTCGGAGATCTTTGCTGGCTCCTGCTCCGACGGCGTTTTTCGCGCCTGCTTATCTGATGTGTGCTTTTTCTCTGCGCTCTCCGACTCTTTGCCGTGTCTATCAGCGCCTTCTTGCGTGTTCTTCTGCTCCTGTGTTTTTTTCGCCATGTTTTTCCTTTTTCAGATCTTTATATAGGAAAAAGGGGTAAGGGGGCAGGGGTTTTTATGAAAAATTTGATACCATCTGAAAATTAACCCGCGCTGTCTCTTGCCGCGGGGTGCTTAAGAAATAGCTTTTTTAACCGCAGGGGCTTAAGTGGACAATTCTTTTTGGCATTGGAGTGTAGCATTGATAGCCACCAATACAGATATCGGTCACAGATAAGTGGTAAATCAGGTTGATCTTCTAATCGATTTTGCCACATACATAAACTGTAGCCCCCTATCGAAGAGTGAAGAAAGAGTACAAGATATTCATCAAAAAGTACTCAGTTGGATATATCACATTCTGCAAGCCTATTCAGTTGGATACCTCACAATCTACCAATTATTCAGTTAAATACCTCACATTCTGCAAGCCTATTCACTTAGATATCTCACAGTCTACAAACCTATCCACTTAGATACTTCACAGCCTATAAACCATGACAAGCCCAAACAACGTCCAACTGTTAGAATTCCTCATTTATTGAAAAAATTAAATTTATCCTAACAATTTTTAATAAATCTTCTAGTCTTCGATATGCGCCTGCTGCTCTGATAAATCTCCTGCACGCACAGGGGTGCCTCTCAGCCTTATCACCAAATCAGACCAGCACCACACTTATTAAATACGCCACCGCTACCACAGCCTCTACTAAAAATTATTCCTATAAATACCTTCATTTTAGCATTTGCTAAATGTTTGTAAAAGTCAGAACACTGGAAGGAACCGAAGTGCCTTTGGAGGTAGAACAGAAGATGAAAGTCTCCGAAGTAAAAAAAAAGCTCGAAGAGAAGGAATCGATCTCAATAGACCAGCAGAGATTGATATACGCAGGCAAACAGTTAGTAGATTCTAACGAGCTCCAAGTCTACAACATAAAAAACGACGACGTTCTCCATCTAGTTCTAGCGCTCAGAGGAGGCAGCTCCGCTCACCACCCCATCTCCCGCTAAAACATCACAACCAGCCCCTATCTCTGCTCTATCTCCTGTTTCTCCACTGAAAATACTGCTGAGACGAAAGATGGTCTACCAGCTGCTTGTACTTAAGAGACTCAACGAAGTCCTGAGAGTTTATAAGCAGATCGAGAACGTTCAAAGACTGCGGAAAGACAAGACACCTCGAATACTCGGGCCTTTTCCAATATTGGAGATACACAAGAAACTCTCTAAAATCCCCTCTATCAAAGTACCCTTTTTGATATAAGTACTGAAGGTACTGAGGATTGCACAAACATTGAACAAATTCCAGCTCCTCTTCGAACCTCCCCATCCTTCCAAAGAATAAAAATAGAACCATAAATAGCTCGTACTAACTTTCTGCATGTTAGAGAAATAGAGCGTCACCATCAGAGAGGTCACTAGAGTGGTCATTATGGGTTATTAGAGAGGTTAGTAGAGTATGATATCCATTTCGATTCATTTATCACGTCCATTAATTTACCATTCCGATCTATCTCACCTATTCATCATGTCTCATTTACTCTAGCTACCCCATCCATTATATCTCATCTAATCTACCCTACCTCATCTCACCTATCCTACCTCACCTACTCTACCTAGCCCTTCCTTCCTTTCCCTTTTCCTCTTCTCTTTCTGTCTTCTGCTCTTTTGGCTCCTGCCTTGTCCTTCTTCATTCTTCTATCCGTCATCTTTATTCTTCCCTTCATTCTCGGCACGCTTCCCGACGGCCCTGCGAACACCATCTTTGGCTTTTCTCTCTTCTCTTTTTTCATTGCAGCTCTCTTGGCGGCCCTGAGATCCACCTCTTCGTCGTCCTTCGCGAATCTTTCTTTGATCTTTTTCATTTTTCTGTCCACTCTCTTTTCTCTTCTTGCTTTCATCTCCAGCTCTTTCTTGCTTCCTGATACTTTCTTCTCCAGCACCTCCTTGTTTTCGTTGTAGATGTACCTTTTGTTGTACTTTGCTTCGTCGTTTTTGAAAAACTGCGGCAGCCCTGGCTCGTCATCGTACACGTACCTGTCTATTCCGTCGTTCTCAAACTCTTCTTCGTCTTTTTTCAGCCTGTACCCGAGCACCTTATCTTCCATGTCCAGAGACGAGGAACAAGAGTCCGCCTCGCTGTCCCCCTGCTCCTCCGATACATCGTCCTTATCCGCTTCGCTCTGGCTCGAAGACTCTTCCTCCGCCTCCTCGATTGCCCCTTCTGTTTCGCTATCGCTATCGCTGTCTCCGCTGTCTTTCGTGCTGCTCTGCTCATCCGAGTCGAATATGTTGTCCTCAAAAAAGTCTCCGTGTATTCTCTCTATTTCTTTTACGTCTTCTTCCGTTAGCCCTAGCCGCTTAGTCCGCTTCGAAAGTATTTTTCTCTGCAGTATCTTTTCTCTCCTTCTCATTGCTCTTAATACTTCCTCGTGTTCGTCTTCTTCGCGCTGCAGCGCAGTTCTTGTGTCTAGCACCTCTTCTGGGCTGTTTCCTCCTTCCTGTCCTACGTAGGCCTGCTGTATCTTCTTCAGAGTCCTTGCCACCCGCTTTTTCTCCGTTACGTCCACTAAGAGAAGGTCCGACAGCACCTCTCTTGTCTCTTCGTCTATCATGTGCTCCATGCAGTCTATCTCCACCCGGGTGCAGTTTTTCAGGTCGATGTTTCCCCTGAGCAGGTTTGAGAGCGTTTGCGTCTTCTTCTCTTCTTCGTCTTTCTCTGCGAATATGAACTGCGGGTCGAAAAACCTCTCGTCTATTCTCTCGGGCTTTTTGTACCCCCTGCAAACTAAAAACACCTCTGCGCTTTCCTCTCTGCTGCTTCTTGGCTTCGTTGTCAGACACTCTGCGAACAGCTGGTTGCAGACCCACACCAAAGAGTTGAAGTCCTTCGACCTGAACACCTTTGTGACAAATGTGCCGTTTTTCTTAAGGATTTTCGACGCGAGCTTTGCTGCGTGGCACACAAGCTCGTTTTGAACGAATGCGTCTTTTTCCCAAGACGCTCCCACGTTCGGAGCTCCGTCGTGCAGCACCAAATCCACTTCGCTGCTCTCAACAAGGTCCAAGATCTCTTTCTTGCATATCTCCTCCGTTATATCTCCTTTTAGCGTTTGGACGCCATATATCGGCTTTATCGGCACGAGGTCCACTCCTATGACCTTACTTGGCGGTCTGACCGTTTTTGACACGACCTGCAGCCACCCCCCGGGGGCCGCGCACAAGTCAACGACCGAATGCACGTTTGAGAGGATGTTGTACGTTTGGTTGATCTGTATAAGCTTGAACGCCGATCTCGCGCGGTATCCGTGGTCCTTTGCGAGGAAGTAGTACTTGTCCAGCCGCGACTTCCCTGCCTTCTTCTTTGCTCCCATTCTCAAATTTTTTCACTTGTCTGTTTATAATGGGAGGATTCATTGCGACGTGCGTCGATAAAGAGTACAGAAACGGAAAAGTAGAGATAATCCAGATACTCGGGGTGGCGCTGGACAGCCTTGAGAGGAAAGCGCGCGGTAAAAACGGCGAAATGGAGCAGGGCGCAGAAAAAATCTGCGAGAAAGATAACAACGGCGAAGAGTGCCGCGGCGCCGAGGGAAACTCGGAAAAAACAGACGGAGAAAAAAGGCACGCGAGCGAAGAAGGCGTAGCGGAAGGCGGCTGCAAAGTGGGCGTGATGGAGCAGATCAGAAGAGAAAAAGCGAAGCTGAAGAAGAGCAGTTTTTGCATGCTTGGCGGCAGAAGAGACTCGGACATTTTCTTCATTAGGAACGACTCGGACTATTCGGAAATATCGCTGTACAATGAGATTGTATCGCACACAATAAGAGCGCACTATATCAGAAGGCTAATACCGGTGAAGAGCATCTTTACGTTATCGCCCGAAAATATCGCGAGGGAGACCGAGAAGCTGAGAGGGTGCTTCCAAAGCGAAGACACGTTCAGGATCAGCCTGAACAAGAGGCTTGGCTCGCATATCGGAAGCGAGCACCTGATATCGCTTGTGGCAGAAAAACTTCCGTATAAGGTAGATCTGAAAAACCCGAAAAAAGTGGTGATGGTGGAGATTGTGAAGGACCTGGTTGGAATTGGCGTGCTGAGGCCTTGCAAAGGGAACTATAACCTGACCAGAAGCCCCGATATACAAAAGGACATAGATTAGAATGCGGTAAGCTTGGCGCTGCCTTGCTGCTGTCGGTGTTATAGATTGTGGATTGGCGTGTAGCCGTTGGCGCGTTTTACTGGACCGGGTAGCTGTCCTGACGAGGTGATTTTCAGGGTATGAGTTATGGGTTAAAAAGAGAGTTAGCGGCGGAGGTCTTCTCAGCTGCCTCTCAGCCATTGGAATGGTAAAGAACTCTTATCAATCGATTTATGTGATATTCACTAACCCGTTGTAAGGATCGCACTGTGGACCATGGAGTGTTTATCTGAATAATTCGCCGACCATGGAGTATCTGACTGAATAATCTGCAGACCATAGAATATTTAACTGGACAATCTGTAGACCTGAATATCTAACTGAATAATTCGCAGTAACTCTACCTTCAACTCTTTGATATGGGTCTACACGCACAAATATTGTTGCTATTGTGCTGTGTTTTCCATAAAACTATATCTCTTAGGCTATTTATTGTAAGTGCAGAATACCCTCGCAGGTATGCGGGTTGTTCTATAGGCCCTTTCTCTACACTTCCAAATTATACGCTCCTACCCCTGCACTTCCAATTTATTAAAAATCATTTGCTTAAATATCCCACCGCAACAGTGGCTATCCTACCTACCCCGCCATCCCCATCTATCCTGCCATCCCACCGCACCTATACTTACAAAAACTATTCTCATAAATACCCTGCAGCCAACACCACAAATACGAGATAAAAATAAAGGCAATCTGTATGGAAAAGAGCTCTTCCCAACCATTCCTTTCAAGGCTAAGTAAACTACCAGATGCATTTTTATGGCCACGAAATTTCCGTGGCTCTCTAACCGTAGCACACACTATCTGCCATGCTTTCCAAAATAAAGACAACGAATACAGCCCGGCTAAAAGCCTGGCGGTGTTTCCCAGATACCGTGCGCCCTAGAACCAGCCATCTTATTAACTATTGAACACCCACTTAGGCACGCCCGTGCATAGAAAGAAGATCGACCAGATGATGTTTCCAAAAAGAAACACGTAGCAGAGAGCGGTCCTTACCACCTGTCTTCTCTTCTGCTGGGCGCTCTCCTCTGAAGCAGGCGAAAAAACGAGAGACAGCTTTTTCTGCTCTCTTATCTCCGCAGAGCAGTCGATGGCGTTCAGAAGAGAGTACAGCAGCGTAAAAGAGTACGCTGTCAGCTTGTTTGGCGGTATTTGGAAATGCCCTAGACAGTATCTTATGTATCCAAAAGCCAAGCAGCAGATGAAAAGACTGCTTTTAACGAGCTTCGAAAACGGCATCCGCATATTTTTCAGAACGAAAAAGCTGAGCAAGATGTACTCCACAAAATGCGCTACAAAAACCGCCGTGATTTGCCTGTGTATCTCTTGTGCGAAAAAGTGGCAGGGGGTGTTGTAAAGAGAAGTGACGATGTTCTTTGCTTTGATATATTGCTCTGTGATAAAGTACAGAGATATGTAAGAAAGAAAGCATCTGAACAGCTTCAACGTTTGCTCGTGTTTCAACTGTGTTTCTTTTTGAGTTTCCACCCAATTTGCTCCTTTTTCTTCTGCACCTGCGAAGTGCTGCTGATCTGCGTCCTCTTCGCTCTCCTGCTGAACTACGGGGCTAATTAACATGTCTGTCCAGCAGAAAAAAATTATTAAAACATGCGGTACCAAAAACGAAAAAGTTACCGAACATTTTCGGATATTAGTTGGTGGACAAGAGCAGTGTAGGCTGTGGGGTAGTTGACTGAATAAGTTGTTGAATGTGTGGTACTTAAGTGAATACTTTTAGTCTCTGATATCGGGTCTACAAGTAGTTGTAAAGTAGATGGTATTCGCAACTTCACCCCTCTCACCTATCACCACTTGCACCTCTTACACCTCAAAACTACCACCCCTCAAACTACTCACCCCTCAAGCTACCCATCATTCGCACCTCTCACCCCTCAAACCTACCACAGCCCATATCAACACTTTTCTTAAGCACGCCCCTTATATCTTCTTTTAGACAAATTGACACCCTACATCCCTCTAGATCTTTTTAATTTGCCTTTTTTGTGCTTTTATTCCTCCATTTATTATAGATCCCGGTCTATTCATTAACACATCTGCCCATTGAATTCTTTTTTGCGGTCTAGGGCAGCGCTAATAGTTCGACACGGGATCTATAGGCCAGGCGTCTTTGTTTACTAAATTGCGCCCTAAAGCATAAATATACAAGCGTATTTCCAGCATGCGCAAAGAAGAGATCGAATCGCACTTGGAGTTTTTCTCGGACCTTTTCAGCCAACTCTCAACGAGGTACCCGTACCTAAACGGACACAAAGAGCAGATGGAAACGCCCTTCTCTGCCTCGCTCCTCTCCGATCTGATCGTTCCAGTAATTGATGCATCGCTCCAACGCGCTAGGAAGATGAAGTATTCCAAAAAACACCAGCTCGGACTTCTCTCCCTTTTCTGCAAAGCGCTGATCTACAGGTTCTCAAACTCCACTCGAGCGCTCAGCCCAGACTCCCGCACAGACTTCCTCGCCATCTACGACACCGTTCGAAGCAAAGGGCTTCTCCTGCTAGCGCAGTCAAATAATGAATTTTTTGAAATTGTTATGCGCAAAACATTCAATGTCAGCAGAGCAGCGCTCGAAGAAAAAGAAGAAAGCGCGTCAGAAGGCACCCCCACACACGAAGAGCCAGCAAAAGAGAAAAAAATATCCGACATCGTTGGGCTGTTCCGTCTCTCAGCAGAAGCCATGAACGAAGAAAATCTTTTGAAGGAGTTCAGGAGAATCGAAAGGGCGTGTAGGCAGCCAAAAGAGAAAAACGACGTAAGGGGCTGGTCGGTCTCCCGCGAGCTCTACACCAGGACGCTCTACAGGTCCTCTGGCGTGCCTAACTCGATCGAGGAGGTAGGCCTCGTTTTCCGCCTCTACCGCGCGTGCAGAGAGCTTGCGCCGCCCGCACTTAGGAACGGAGGGGTTGTCGGGTATCTTAGAGACCTGGAAAAAGAGTATCTTAAACTATCGGTCAAAATGACAACGAGAAAAGAAGGAACAAGGTTCAAAACGAAGGAGCTTCTGGACCTTGCGGACAGACACGGCTTCATGGAGATATTCTGCGAGATGGAAAAGTTCGTTAGAGAAACAGAAGAAGAGACCAGATACAAAAACTCCAAAGAGAGCCAGAGAAAAACAGAAGAGATAATCGAAAAGATAAAAACAGCGAGAGAAATGGCGGTTAAGTACAGGACAGAGAGAGAAGATCTTCAGAACAGCTTCCTGGACTATCTCGAGATGGAAGAAATACTCAACGGAAAAGAAGGCAGCGGCGAAGAGCACGAACTTATTTCGGAAAGCGGCGCCGGTACCGGACGCAGCGGCACAGTCAACGCCAGCTACGAAAGCGAAAAGAGCGAAGTATCCGAAGACGTATCGGGAAATTCCACAGGTACAGACGGCACAAGGAACAGAAAAGACGTTACAGCAGAGCTTCTCAGAGAAAAACACAGCTTAGAAAAAAAGCTTGGAGACCGATCGAAGAAAATGGTAGAAGAGGACATAGAGAAGGTGTTTGCAGATCTAGAGGAGGCCTGGGACGGGTACTTCGCGTATTCCGAATCGCTCAGACTTGGCGCGTTCCCGATGGCAGCGCCAGAAGATGAGGCAGAAGAGGTGCTGCAGAAGTCGCCAGAGGTGGTATCGGCAGGCGTGAGAATCATAACGGAGATAGGGAAGGTTAAAAAGAACAAGGGAGAAAACGACCCAAGATGCGCGCTAACGAGAGTTCTGCTGGAAGACGCGCATCTCAAGGAAAATAGCGAGCTAGACGAAGAAGAGGAGGCGAAGTCAGGAAAGGAGCACGAAGATCTGAAAAGAATGTTTGGAGGCCTGAAATACGCGGCGTTTTATAGCCGGAACTTCCCGCAGAGGCTGAAAAACCTGCTGAGCAAAGAGAAGCACCTGTACGGGCACGTGAAAAAGCTCTTTGATAAGGAGTTCACGCATACTCTAGCGATCGAGCCGGAAAGAGTACACCGAGAAATGATGTACAGAGACGCGTACAGAGAGCTATTCAGGCTTGCTAACACGAAAGGCTTAATAGAAGACCTGTACAACGACACAAGAAAAGTAGACGACTTCGTAGAAGAGCTGAAAAACATAGTGGTGAAGAAAAAGGTCGCAGAGGCAAAGGAGAAAAGAGAGATTGCGATAATCGCTGCAAAAAGAAAAAAAAATAAGAACAAGATCAAGAAGATCTTTTTGAAAGTGAAAAGATTTGTGACGGGACTATGGGACAGAACAGAGAAGCCGACAAAAGAGGAGCTGGCAAGAGAGTGGGAGATAGAGTGTACAGAGAAGATTCGCAGCAGCATCTTTTTCACAAAACACCCTTCGGATAAGGTCTCTCCGGGGTTTCTGAACGTGGCAAAGGCGCTGACGCAAGTTATATCCACGAGCACCGGGGGAGTGTTCCGCCTGACACCGGAGGGAATAAAGCCAACGGAGAGGTACAACCAATGGATCAACGAGGAGAAGGACGTCGATGTGATGAGAGCGCTGGGAAACACGGAGGAGCAGAAGGCGCTTGCAATCGTGTTCAACAGGTACATAAGAGGTTTTAACGGAGGAATCGTTTCTGAGGATCTTTACATCGCGCTGAAGGACAGAATACACACGCAAGATAAAAAAGAGGTTGATTACGGGCTCGGGCTGCTTCTTCTCGCGACAATGGACGCGAACACGCTTTGGCTTCTCAAGCACGTGGTGTATACCGTAGACGAGGTCAGCAAGCACGTGGGAAACAACCTGATGTGCTACGGCGACATCGTGAACATGATCGCGCCAAACTTCCTGGCGAAGGACGTGCCGATGACAATGGAGACCCCGGGGGCTGCAATCGAGATAGCCCATTCTATATTAGCAGCCGTTAGGAACATTTCATTTATGGAAAGTACAGGGGTAAGCGATTACATGCAGGTCTACAGATAAACTGGGCGGTTTTTGCAGGCAGAGATTGGTAGTTGTGTTGAACAGACGGCTTTTTGGCAATTGATTATGTTCTAGAGCGTCTAACTTCATCGTTAATAAATCTTCTAATTATGAGTGGGTGTGGTATATGATGGGTGGGTGTGGTATATGATGAGTGGATGGTTATGATGGGGGGGTGTGGTTATGACGGGTGCGTGATATGGTTATGACGTGTACGTGGTCTGTTTATGATGGACACATTCTATGCTCATAATGGTCAGACGCTATGCTTATGACGTGTACGTTGTATCCTCATGATGAGCAGGTGGTATCTTTATAGCCCCCTACTGCCAATATAACTCCATCTTCCCGCCAACATATCTCCCCCCTACCGCCAACATAGCTCATCTCTCCTGCCACCCCTACATCCACCAGGATATAAATCTACAAATTCATTTTTATTTAGTTTGCAATGGGAGACAGAGTATCTGCAAGGTTTGAAAAAGCTCGAGTCAAGCACGTGGCAACGCACAGAAAAAGCCCCTTAGCGCTAGCTCTGATCTACAACGGAGATTTCGAATTATGGAACACTTCGAGCGCTTCGCTCCTCAAATCCGGCACCGTAGGAGAAGTGCCCATAAGAGCAGGAGATTTCCTCGAGGAGAAGGAGTGGTTCGTGATAGGGTCTGATGACGGAGTGGTCCGCATCTACTCGATCGATACGTTCGAACTAAAGTGCAAAGTACAGGCACACCAGGACTTTATTAGGAAAATAGTGGTGCACCCTTCGCTTCCGTACATAGCCACATGCTCAGACGACACGACAGTAAAGCTCTGGGACTATTCGAAAGATCTTTCGCCTGTGAGAACCCTCGAAGGTCACAAACACTTCGTTATGTCCGGATCTTTTTCAACAAAAGATAACAGGGCGCTTGTGACGTGCTCTTTAGATAGCACCGTTAGGGTGTGGAACATCGAAACGGGAGAGACTGGGCTGGTGCTAAGTGACAGCGAAGCAGGACAGAACGCGGTGGCTTATATCGCAGAAAAGTACATCGTGAGTGGATCCGACGACGGAAAGATCAGTGTGTGGGACAGCGCCGGCGGAGGGGTCGTTGCGAGCATATACGCGCACACCGGGCCTGTTACTTCGGTATTTCCAACGAGCAGAGGGTTTGTAACAGCAGGAGAAGACGGGGTCGTAAGAGAATGGGGAAAAAAGAGATTTCGCCCGGAATCCTCGGTGGGCGTAAGGCTGCAGAGGGTGTGGAGCGTAGCGCAGATGTATTCCGGAGACATTCTCGTGGGAGGCGATGAGGGTCTCTGTTTCGTCAGGAAGGCTGCAGGCGAGGTCCTTTTCAGCTTCAAAATGGCGGGAGGAGAGGCCAGAATCATTCTGAACGAGGACACGTCTCTTAAACAGATAAAAAGCACGAACCTTTTTGCCTCAAAGGTGGTAGCAACGCTGGACTACGTGCCGGACAGGATAGAGCTATCTGATACGGGGAGGTACTTGGCGGTTGAGTCTGGAGGGACAACGCACATTTACACGCTGCTTGGGTTTTTGCAGCAGCTGTCTGTGCCGGGCAGCTCGGTTATATGGACAGGAGCAGAAGACTTCCTGCTGGTGTACGAGGGAGCGATCGTCAGGTACGCAGACTTCGAGATCGAGGGAAAGATGAAAACAGAGATAGAGGAGAGGATCAAGAGCGTGCAGAAGGTCGGCGAGGCGCACATCCTTGCGCAGACAAAAGAAGAGCGCTCGCACTTGATCGACAAAAAGGGAAAAATACTTCTAAAAACGGAAAAAGCTGTTGGAGCACACCTGTACAAGAACACAGCGGTGGTGGTGTACGAAGGAAGAGTGGAAATGCGGAGACTCGGGGAAGAGGAGAGCATAGAGTGCAAGATAAAGGTGCTTTCGTGGTGCGCGAGAGACAACGCGGTGTTCGTGCACACAGGTGGAAAAGTCGTTTATTTCGTTGTGCCCGAGAATAAAGTACCGGAGAGAATGGTGCCCGTTGCGTGTTGTCAAATAGGAGCGCAGGCGGTGCTTATGGAAGCGTCTGAATCTATCTGGTACGTTGAGAGCGGGAAGGTTGCACGGTGCGAGGTGCCGTGGGATCTGATTTCCGTGCAGAGCTCGATTGTTTCGGGCGTGCTTCCGGAAACGGTGCCGGAGAGCCTCGAAAAGGAGTGCATCCACTTTCTCATGGAAATGGAGATGTTCGAGGAGGCGTACGCAATCACGAAAGATCAGGACGAGAAGTTCGAGCTGCTCCTTAGGCTGGGCAGAATCGGAGAGGCGAAAGGGGTTGCGGACTCGGAGGCAAAGTACGCGAAGCTAACCAGCCTGTTTATAGGCGAAGGCGACGTGGTCTCTGCGTTGGAGTGCGCGAAAAAGTCAATGGCGGTTGAGAACGAGGCTCTGTTGGCGTCTCTGTGCAACGACATGAAGAGCATGGAAACAGCGGCCAGGAAGGCGTACTCGCAGGGAAAGTCGCTTGTGGCAATAGCAGCAGCGTACAGGTCTGGAAATATTGCGCTTTGCGGTAAGATTCTGGAAAACACCCCGTTTGAGAAGCTGTTTAAAAAGACATACGGCGCAGAGGTAGGCGAGGCGGAGTAGGATAGGGTTGTCCTGTAAGACCGGTTGGTACAGGAAGATTTTGGTGTGGTAAGGATAAGAGCGCACTTGCATTTAACTAAATAAATGGCATTAGCAGATATGTAGGTTGGGTGGAGCTCTTTGCTGCTACGGAGTCTGACAGGTCTTCTTTGCCACCCTGCTCGTCGTGTTTGTCTCCATAGCCCAGTTCATAATTTTCGAAAAGGCTCCCATACTTTTTTATAAAAAAGTACGCAATGTTTTCGAACCCATTCGTTTGGGTGTTAAGGAGCTGTTTTTCTCAGTGCTAACAATCGGTAATAGGGTGCATGGGGGAAGCAGGAGAGCGGAAGCTTAGCGAACAAATAAGCGGATTGCGAGTCATATCAAGAAGTAAATATTTTGTCGATGTTCGGATATTTATGTTGACCATGGGTATTTATACTCACAATTTTTAACAATCATCTTTAGCCTTTGATATGAGGTGTAAATATTTATTAACAACCATTCACTTAGATACGCCAAGGTCTACAGCTTATTAAAAATTATTCGCTTAAACGCCCGACGTCCCACAGCCTAAACGATTTGCCTTCAGGAGAGCCAACATTACCTAGAGTACAAATATGCAACAAAATACATCACGATTGAAATGGCAAAGAACTCTTCTCATCTTAGATATTGAAAGCTATTCACTTGGGCGCCCTAAAACCTAGAAAGCTATTCACTTGAACACCTCACCACCGAAAAAACTATTCACTTGAACACCCCACGACACTCTATAAAGATGGCGAAGATTTTTGCATTTTGCAAACAGATGGAATGGGGTTGCAGAGTGGTGAGGCTGAATCTCCAGTTTCACGATAACTCAGCGGTGTTTTCGGTCGATGCAATAGCGGCCACGAGCACAGAGGACGAAAAAGAGAACGGCAAGGCAGAAGGTACTCGGATACTCGCTACCGGCGGAGGAGACGGAGCGGTGAGAATTTGGAGGTACTCCTACGAGCGCGCATCCGAGGCTCCCAGAAAAGAGTTCGAATACGGAACAATGGAAGACTACCCGTTGGCGGTCGAACACCTGTGCACGCTGAAAAAGCACAGGGGCAGCGTCAACTGCGTTAGATTTAGCAAAGACAAGAGGTTTCTTGCGACAGCAGGAGACACCGGGGCGGTGCTACTCTGGGAAGTCGATAAAATACTCGAAAGCACCCCCACAGGAGACGACCACACATACGCCGGCGCTCCTTCCGTGGTCAGAGACCCTGACGGAACGGACATATACGACATCGCGTGGACTGGAGGAAACATCGCCCTTGGCACGGCCTCCGGAAAGGTTGAGGTGTACGAAATAAAGGAGAAAGCCCCAGCCAAGAAAGAAACAGCAACACCAACGGGAAAAGACGGGCAGAAGCGGTTGAAGGTTATCTCTGCACAGTCAGCGCCCTACACCGGGAGGCTTCTTGCCTCGAAGAAAGCGCACAAAGACGTGGTGCAGGGAGTAGCAAGCGGCGAAGAAGTATTCGCCTCTTTTGGCAATGAAAGGTCTCTGGTGATACACACCAAAAAAGGAAAAAAGATCAAAAAAATAACGGACAGACCGCTTTTTGTAGATAAGGACAAACACGTCCTGTTCTTCCGGAGACTGGCCTTCTCGGACAAAACAGGGACGCTCTACGTCCCGTCAGGAACACACGACGGAAAGTTCGCGGTGTTTCTGTTCGAGCGCCCAGAGTGGCAGCCCACGTCCTTCCTCGGGGGGTTTCCTTCGTCGCCTGGCAACGTGCACATAACAGAGCGGTACGTGCTAGTGAGCGAAGGAAGAAACTTGTACGTGTTTCTTCTGAGCGACCACAGGTTTTTGTTCAGGGTTCTGGACTGCGCGTTCCTTCCCATTACGGACATGTGCACGATCGAGGAAAAAGAGACAAGAACAGTTGTGGGAGTATCTTCAAGTGACGGGTTTCTGTCGTGCGTGTGTCTTTATAAGAGGTGAGGCGGATGGCGTGGTGGATGCATGTGTGTGATAGGTTGGATGGTGTAGTGGATGCAGGTGTGTGATAAGTTTGATGGCGTGGTGTCTACTCTTTTGATGACTAGATGAATGTCTGATCTTTTTTTCTGATTCGCGTGATCTGGTAGTTCGGTTAATTAAGGTAGAAATTAAGGTAGAAAAGATAGTGCACCCTCTCACCTACCTCTCACCCTGCACACCCTATCCACACTCTCACCTGCACCGCCCTATCAAATATCATAAACACAGAAAAGTTGTAAAATTCGAATATTTACCAAGTAAAAATTTGCAAACATAATTATGAATAAAGAATATGTAGTACCAACAAGCACGAAAATGAAAACAGAAAAAGAGATAAAAATAAAAGAAGAGAACGTCAAGATACAGACCAAAGAAGACGTGAAGGGCATAGAAAGCTTCAAAGGCCTTCTAATCAACTCAACAATTTTGAAGAACATGGAGGCCCAGAACATAGTGCAGCCAACGCTTGTACAAAAATACGTTATACCGCTTGCCTTATACGGCAACGATCTTCTCATTTGCGCGCCAACAGGAATGGGGAAAACAATCGCGTTCCTTGTCCCCGCGATCAACCACCTCCTCTGCGCGTCGAAAAGGCAGAAGAGCGGATACGGGTTCAGAAAACAGCTGCTGCCAAAGGCCTTGATTCTGACGCCCACAAGGGAGCTAGCGATGCAAATACACAAGGACAGCGAAAACCTGTCGAAAGGGCTCGACATCTCGTCAGCCCTGGCCTACGGCGGAGGAGAGAACAGGAAAAACCAGGTCAGCGCAATAAAAAGAGGAGCAGACATACTGATAGGAACGCCGGGAAGGCTGCAGGACTTTATAAACGAAGGAGTGGTAAATCTCGAGAACATCGAGATCCTGATATTTGACGAAGCAGACAGGATGTTGGACATGGGCTTCGAAGTGCAGATAAGATCGCTGTGCAAAGGGCTGAGGGAAGACAAGCACAGGCAAACAATGATGTTTTCCGCGACCTTCCCGGACTCTGTGCAAAAGATCGCAAAAGACTTCTTCCAAAAGCAGTACTCGGTGGTAAACATCGGGCACGGGCCGATAGAGAACATCACGCAAGAGATCGTTTACATAGACAGCGCAGAGATGAAGAACACGAAGAGAAAAGAAAAGCTCATAAGCGTGCTTTCCGAGTACGGATACGTGCCAGGCGAGTCTCTTGCGCACCAGATGAAGGAAAGAGACTGGAGAGCGGACGCACAGGGCCCCCCCGAGAAGAAGCTGACGTGGAAAAAGAAGATGGAGCCAAGCGAGCCAAAAGAAAAGCAGGAGAAAACAGAGCAGGTGAAGATAGACAGGCCAAAGATAGTGATTTTTGTCGAGAAGAAGGTGCAGTGCAAAGATCTGATGGAGTTTCTTCTGAGCAAAGGGATACCAAGCACAAGCATACACGGAGACAAAGAGCAAGCAGAGAGGGAGGAGGCGCTCGGGCTGTTCAAAAGATGCGAGGCGCCGGTGCTTGTCGCAACTTCTGTCGCAGCACGCGGGCTGGACATACCCGGAATAGTCCTGGTTGTAAACTACATGATGCCGTCGGATATGAAGGAATATATACACAGAATAGGAAGAACGGGCAGAGCAGGAAGACAGGGAAGATCGATCACGTTTTTCTCAAAAGAAGACCAGCAGAACGCAGGACAGCTGGTGGACATACTGAAAAAGGCAAACCAGGAAGTTCCAACGTTCTTAGAGGAGATGGCAGAAGAGAAGGGACGGGGCAGAGGCAAGTCTGGGTTTAGAAGAAAAGACGATGCAGGCAGCAGCAGAGATGGCAGGGAAGTAAAGCCTGCAGGCGATAGAGAACATAGAGAGAAGGGCGACCCGTACTCGCCTTTGGAGATGCGCGACGTGCTGTCGGGAGAGAGCAAAAAAATCGATATAGAAGAGAACGTGTCGTGGGACACCGAAATAGAATAGGTTTGGGAGCGGTTTTTGGGCAAGAATAGAGCAGGTCAGTGGAATAGAATTATAGTCAAAGGAAAGGCAAGAGATGGAATAAATATCGACTGAGCAAAGATGGGGGTAGAATGTGAGGATATTGGAGATAGGCCTGGTTTTCGCTATTTGAAATTGAAATGTAGCACCGATCGTAGTGTTGTGCGGTATTTAAGTGAACAGGTTGTAAACTGCAGCGTATTTAAGTGAGTAATTTGTTGACCCTGGGGTATCTAACTGAATACCTTTTAACAAGCATCTTTTAGCTTCTGATATGGGGTCTAGAGTTCATATAGATGACAAAGATGGGATGTCAACTTGATTTACCAATAATCTCTGACTGATATCTGTATTGGCGGCTATCAATACTGTGCTACAATAATTAAGATTTTCCGCCGCGTCCCATCCTTCTCTTGAGTTCCCACAAATTGCTATCCACCAAAAGACCCACCCACCTTGGACAATAAAAATTTTGATTTTTCACAACTCTTTTCGTGCCTGGGCTATTTTCAGGTGTTATTCTTATTAGGTCCCATTTATTATTGCAGCAGCAGTACCAGCCGTCCGCTGCTACCACCAATCCATTCCCAAAGTATCTCTAAGAAGCCTACCACAGCTGGCACCACCTACTCATCTTCGTCGGTTTCCCAAAGATTGTACACGGGAACGGACCCGCCTTGGAGAAGCTTTGCAGCGGAGAGAGATATATCTTTGTCGTACGATTTGCGATGCAGTAGAAGGCCTATTCTCTTGCTCAGCAGAGGCGAGCAGCACTCGCTAGTTACCATGTGGCACCCAAGCGTGTACTTCCCGCATATTTGAGATAAGTACGAGCTGCTTATGATTTTGCTTTGGATCTCTTCCTCCTTCTGGTTGATCGCTTTGTTCAGAATCTCGCACCTCCTCGACTCTTTCATGTACGTGTACCTCTTGATTGTGTCTTCCAGAACCCTCGTGTAGTTTATCTTCTCTGTTTCGCTGACAAGCTCGAGGAGATTCAGCGCCGGAAGAGAGTATTTCACGTTGTCGTGGTAGGCGAGCTTGAAAATAATGTACCCGTACTCCTTCATAAACTTCGCAACTCTGTCGTCTGGAAGCGCCTCCTCTGGCGCTGTTCTCTCCCATCTCAGGAGCTTCATAAGCCCAGTCAGCACAGCCCACATCCCGGTGTACCCCTTTTTGTCCTTCTTCTTTTCTTTGTACATCTCCTCGTAGAATATCTTCAGAAGCCTGCCGTACCCTCTCACGAGCGGAATAACGTACTCTTTGTAATCGCCTGGCCCTTTGATCCAGCTCTTTTTGTCTAGCATCGACGCGATGTTCATTGCGAACTTGACCGTTTTTACGTTGTGGTTGTACTGCAGGACCTCTATGACCTTTTCTTTGACAACTTCGAGAAGGGCTTTTTTGTCTTTCTTGATGATTATCTCAACCACCGCTGTCACCTCCTTCAGCACCTCTGTGTCCATGCTCGACAGAAGCACGTTCACCCCCTGTACCTCGAGGGTGCCAGAAGTGACCATGATTTTTATGAGCACTGCGATCTTCTTTTTCTGGAACGGCGACGCGAACTGCGCAGAGATTGCGTCTGTCAGCCCCTTCACAAGCCGCGTGCTATCTATAAAGCTTACAAAGAGCGCGTTTTCCGACGCATTTTGCTCGTTTTCTGCGGTTACTTCGGGTTCTTGTGGTGGCGTCCCTTGCGACTTGTGTTTTTCGAGCTCTGCTGCCTCTTTCTTGCATTCATTATAGTACGCGATGATTTTCAGCGCGTGGGTAATCGCCATGTAAGACTTGTCTCCCCCGTGCGGGTCTTCGGCGATCTCGAGAAGCTGCTCGATGCACTTCTCGTCTTTTTCTTTTATGGCCAGAAGGGTCATGGCGGTGATTCTGTCTTTGAACGTTCCCTCGTTGAGAATAAACGTGGTCAGCTCTTCGTCCGTTTTGAACGTTTTGTTGACGACGTTTCTTGTGAGCTTTGGCCTCTTCGACAAAGGCTGCTTCACTCCTTTGTAGTACGTTCTGTTCGTCCCGGCCTGCGCGTTTTCTTTGCTATGGCTCTTGCCTTTGCTAGCTGGCTTTCCCATAAAAATTTTCTAAGCTCTCATAAAATCCTAACGGAAATTCTACGGGCTGGGCGGGCGGTCTGTTGGTACACAGAGTGGATCAGCTGGCGGTGGAATGTTGTGGGGTGGGGTGGTGTGGTGTAGTTTTGTGAAGGGTGGGGTGTTGGGGGGTGATCTTGGTCATAGCGTTAAAATTCTGTTGGTGGTGTTATGGGGTGTTATTGAGCAGGATTGAGACTATTCATTAGCATCTATTATCCGTTCAACCTGGGACCTACCATCTATCTATCCGTCCATTCAACCTATTATCTATCCAATCTATCACCCAACCATCCAATCCAACCCACCTATCCAACATATCATCTATCAAACCCACGTATCAAACCAACCTACCTACATACAAACAAAGGAGCGCTAGACATTGCAGCCTCTTAGACAAACAAACATGGTTCTGGCTGTGACGCAGAGGAAAAGGATGAGTTTTCTGGTTATATGCGGCGGAGTGGCTCTTCGTCTCTTGTTTTTGGCGTACCCTTCTTCCGCGGTGTTTGACGAGATGCATTATGCAAGGTTCATCGGAAAGTATCTGAGAAAAGAAAACGTTCTTGATGTTCACCCTCCGCTTGGCAGGATAGCGCTGTACTTCGTGACAAAGATCTCTCTTGGAAGAAATGCCGATCTGAGAGCGGCTGGCGAGACGCTCAGAGAGTTTCGCGTCGGCGGCGGATTCGACGGAACTGCGCTTGAGCACGTGTATCCTCTTTTGCGCGCGTTTTCTGCTATTTCCTCTCTTGCTCTTTGCTACGTGGGATACTTGACATTTCTAGCGCTCGGCGTCTCCAAAGAGAAGTCTGCGGCGCTCTCTTCTATTTTTCTGTTTGAAAGCGCCATGCACAGCATGTTCCGGCTGATAATGCTCGACAGCCACGTCGTTTTGTGCGTTAGCGTGATCCTTCTGTGTCTTATCAAAATGAACAAAAACAGGGTGGACGAAGAAAGATCGTGCAGAAGAATAGGAAAAACCGAAAAGAAGAAGGAGAACTCGAGAGAAACGTGCGCCACCACCCCAGAAAAAAGGCTTAAAAATGGACCATGGCGCGCTGAACGCGTTAAAGAGTGCCCAGACCACGCAGAGTCCGCTCTAATCGAGAGCACTCCGATCCTTCTTGATTGCAAAGAGGCAAAAGACATGAAGCCGTGCTGTTCAAACGGACGTACTCGGACACGTGGCAAACAGAAACTCCCGCTGCCGTGTGCCCAGATAGCCGCCGCCTCTTTCTCTACCATCGCCTTCCGTCCAGAGAAGAAGCGCCCAGGATGCGCTTTTTTTTCCGAAAAGCATCCGGTACATAAAAACGAAAAAGTACGGGACTATGTTTTACACAAATACTGGAAAGAGAAAAAAGCTCCCCTCGGGTACTCAGCTCTGCTTGGGGCAGCATTGGGCGTTGGAGCAAGCCTCAAGTGGTCTGTTTTGCCGATGGGCGCGCCGATTGCGTTCACTTTGCTCGTGGATTTATTCAGAAGCCTGAGAAACAGAAAGAGAAGCGCTCTGAGATGGACCGTACCGGTGCTCCAGGGGCTAACTGTGCTTGCCATTTCGCTTTCGATATACGTGGCGGTGTTTCTCCTGAACTTCCGCGTCCAGGACGAATACTCTCCGGGAAGCGCGCACTGGTACTCCTTCCGATACAACGCGTCTTTGAAGAAGAGCCCCTACGAAAACTACCGCAAAACAGCGCTCACCGATGGAGCAGAGATCGCAATAGGGGCGCCAGAGCATAAAAAGTGGCTCTGCATCAGAAACAAGCAGCTCGCGCTTGCACCGAGCCTGAACAGCTCCAGCCAAGACACCCTGTGGAAAATCTCCGTCCAAAGCAGATCTCTAGCAGATCCCGAAAACACCAACACCAACACCGCATCCAGCGGCCCCAGCACAGAAAACGTCCTCGACATAGAAAGAGCCTACGGAGAAACAGACGCAAAAGAGACATCCAGAACCCCGCCGCCTCTGCGAACAAACGAGCGTCCTCTCTTTCTAAACTACTCGGCCCCGTTCTATCTCAAACACTCTTCCGGACTCTTTCTCTCGGACAGCGCAGACACCCGCATCCCAGCAGAGCTATTTCTGGAGAGAAACGGAGAGAGCGCCAGCATCAGGAACAAGCACAACAAGTACCTGAAAATACGGCCAGACGGCACATTCGAGTGGAGCGCGTCCCCTTCCCCTCTCCTGCTGCTAGCAAAGCTAGCAAAAAGAGAAAAGACGCGGAGACTAACGGAAAAAAGCTCCGAAAAAGCCGTTTACAGCTCGCAAATAGAGCCTCTCGGACCGCTGTCGAAGATAGCAGAGGCAAACCTGGTTATGTTCAGGTGCAACAAGGGGCTAAAAAGCGAGCACAGGTACGTATCGCACCCCGCCAAATGGATGCACCCGCTCAAAGGAATACACATGTGGAACGGAGGCGTCTCGGACACCGCAAACTACTCGAGGAAGTACGCGCACTCTTCGCAGATCTTTTTCACGGGCAACCCCGTCCTGTGGGCTGCGTCCGTTATTTCGGTGCTGGGGTGCTCCGCGTATCTCGTGCTGACAGAGACGCCGCGGTCTTCTTTCTACTCGATTATTCTTCTGAGCTACTTTTCCACGTATCTTCCGTACTTTTTCCTGGATAGAGACACGTATCTGCACCACTATCTTCCGCCGTACTACGTTTCGCTTGTTCTTCTGGGGTTCCTTCTATCGCATCTTCCGGAGTCTGTGATGTACCCGTACCTTCTTGTCTGCGTCGGGTTTTTCTGTCTGCAATACCCTCTTCTAATTGGCTCGCCTATTTCCTACGAGGCGTGCAGGCTTTCCTACTTCTTCGGGCTTTTTCCTGGATCAACCGAGCTTCTCTGCAACTCTTTCGACTCGAGCCCGCTTCTCAACATCACAAGGTACGTATCAGCAGAATAGACTTACGAAGATGGGTGGTAATGTGGTGGGAAGCAGCTAATACCATCATAGATCACCATGAACATTCTCATCATAATCCACCATGACCACCACTCACCCCATAACACCCCACGAATAATAGTGATATTTTTGCCAGACCTGAAATACCAAAATTTTCTGCTAATAATAAAACGTGAAAAATTATTCAACGACAAATAATTTATTTTTAATTTAATTTTAGTTAGTGCCTGTCCAGTTTACTAAAACTTAATGCCCTGCAGCCCGCCCCTGTACTCCCACTCTATCTATCTTTAACAATTTTTTTGTAATTTCAGGTTCTTTTTGTGACTCTTATTTTTAATGAAAATAAAGTTATAAAGAATAAATTACCGCGCTCGAGAAATAGGCAGTATGCCATCTAACAAACATACCGCGCCGGCCTCTCTATCTAAGCTCCATAAAAAGTACGTTTCATACACCTCGTTTATTATTAACGCGATCCAAACGTCCCCCGAGGGGCGCTGCACTCTGTCGGACATATGCCACTATCTCTCGCAAAACTACTCCCCGGTCCTGCCCTCCCACCGCTATCATGCCTGGAGGGCCTCTATCAGACAAATTCTAAGTAAAGATCCAAGATTTATACCTTTAAAAAGAAACCCCAAAAGAAAAACCTGCGAGTGGATCTTTTTTGAATTTCCTTCACTTCCCCAAACAAATAGAATAGACGTCATCACAGAGACTCTGACAAAAAAGCTCTTTCGCACTAAATAAAATAAGCAACTGATTTACTTATGTGCAACACCGCCTGCTTTACAGCTCAGGCGCTGGCGCCTTGTACTTGTCGTTTTTTTGTTTCTGTTCGAAGCTGCTGCCGGGGTAGACTCCGCCGTCTTTGAGCACCCAGTGTTTTGTGAACACGTTCAGTTCTTCGTCTTTTCGAATGGCGAGGTACAGGTGTTTTGTCAGAATCTTTTTTCTGCCTTCTTCGTCGCATATGAGCTTGGCTGCTTCGATCATTTCGCAGATAATGTATTCGAGGGCAACTGCGAGGCCGATGATGGCTTTGTTGGAGACCCTGATCTTTGTGAGAGACCTTACGAGCCTGTGGAGGAGCGCGAGCTTGAAGCTTGTTCTGCTGACTCCGGACTTCTTCTTTGCTGACGCTGGGTCCTTCTTTCCTTTTCCTGTTCTCATTATGTTTACAAAAATACTTTCTATTTATAGTTTGGAAAATTGGCGGGAAAATTCCCGCGTATTTCGCGTAGGATGAAAAGTTCTGGGCCCTATTTGGTTGTTGGACAGCGATGTGATAGGCGGATGGGTGGGATCGGTGGATGTGCGCAGCGTGTGTGAGCTCAGTCGGAGAGATGGGAGAGCTATAGGAGGATGCAGATGGGCGATTTGTGGAAACAAACATTCATCAATCGTTTTTAGATGTTGTGTGGTATTTAGAGGGGTAGTCTTCAATAGATGTCGGTGCCATCGATGGTCTATTTTCAGTAATGGTCATGGTATATTTCCAGTGCTATGCATGATCTAATGTCAGTGCCATCGATGATCTAATTTCAGCAATAGTCATGATATATTGTCGGTAACATGCATGACCTGATGTCAGTGCTACCAATGACCTAATGTTAGCACAATGATGCACTAGCTGAGAAGGTACCCCTGCGCCTACAAAGACCATTCACTTGAATACCCCGGCCAAAAAATTCTAGCAATAAATAAGATTCCACCACAACGGCTGGTTATTTGTAGAGAGTGCCCAACACCCCTTTGCCGAAATATATATAGGCCGTAGACGTGAAAGATATGTTGATAGGGAGTGCAGCTAGAGAGAACCAAGATCAAGCGGTGAGTGCAAATGGCAGCATAAAAGAAGCAGAAAATGTCAGCATTTCGCCGTTTAAAAGATTTTTCGATACTTTGTGGTGTTTGTTGATCTATTTCAGTCTATATTTATCAATGTTGCGGCCTCTCGCTATATATTTGGAGATTTATAACCTAGTGGGATATACAGGTCATTTTAACATGAACAAAATTAATCAATTCATAATAGGAAACTTAATCCGTCATATTGTCGTAACCTGGTATGTACTAAGAAAGAAGCACACGTACATACCTTATGTGCATGTGGTTTGTGGGGTCTTTGTGGTAGTGGCGATCATGGGAAGTTTTGAAGCAGAAGCGTGCAGGGTTCTGTTTGAAGAGGATGCTTGGGTTTGTGGCAAGTTATTTTACATACTTCTCATGATAGTAGATTTGTTTTTGACCACATTAGGGCACTATTTTGCGCTGAAAGCGCTTCCATCAACTGTTGAAGGAGCAGCGAATATTACTATTTTGGAAAAGCAGAAATCGGGCAGAGAATTCCTTATTTTTGGCACGTTTATGTTAATGGTGTTGTTTATTGTCTTTGATTTACTAACACTGCTTGGTATTTTCGATGATTAGATAATTCTAGCTTAACAAGATGTAAGTGCGGTGGGCCTTCTCAGCTGCATTTTTAATAAATCATGGCTGGTGCTAACATATATTTTTCAGACCGTGGGTATTCACGTGGGTAATTTGCAGATCATGGTATTCAGGTGGGTAATTGTTGATATATGTCTTTTAGTCCTTGATATGAGGTGTACATACTTATATCTTGAAAGTTATTGCTGGATTGACGTAAATCCATTTAGTGCAAATGGAGCCAATTAGTCATCTGCAACAAGGCAGCCTCCGAGACCACATGTACTAAGTAGTTACATGCTCTTTACTTTTTTACTATTCCCCTCGACGTGATCTTCGAGACAATGTCTCCATTTTTAGCAATAGTGTATTTTGGTATTTCTAGCGGAAAGTCAACTATTTTGTAGATTTCTTCTTTTATTTTGACAAAAAGCCTTCCGTCTTTGTACTTTATCAGGGTTGCTCCGTTAAGATCCATGCCCTTTGGCAGTCTTATAGCAATTGCTGTCTCCATTTAAAATATTTCTTTTATGTATTTATAGGGGTGGCGGTATAGGGTGGGTTGGTGGTAGAGTGGATTTGCGAAGTTATCATAACCCAAAATCTCCCCATAATCATCTCGACATTAACCCATAACCCGTGCATAACCATCTCCACATTAATCCATAATAATACCACCATAAACATCTCTATAACCCCTCGAACCGCCCCCATTACCACTGCCACACTAATCTATAACCCACAGTTACAGCAAAAAACGCTTGGTACACTGGCAGCGGTTCACTACCATTGCATATTTACATATCCACCACACTCCATACATATTCACCACATTCCATACATATCCACCACACTTCGTACATATTTGACAAGCTGCCGTAGCTAAAACAGCGCCAACGTCATTATTTTATTTTAGAAATTTTTATACCCTGTAAATGGCAGTAGAAAAGAATCCAATGCAGAAAGTAAAGTTAGAAAAAGTATGTCTTAACATATGCTCAGGAAGCGGAGACCCTTTGAACAAAGCGGCAAAGGTTTTGGAGCAGCTGACAGGACAGCAGGCGATGTTCAGCAAAGCTAAAATAACGATCAGATCTTTTGGAATCAGGAGAAACGAAAAGATTGCGGCGAGAGTCGTTGTCAGGGGAAAGAAGGCCTTGGAGGTGCTACAGGCTGGGCTGAGAGTCAAAGAATACGAGCTGCCATCGACGTGCTTTTCGGAGACGGGAACATTCGGGTTCGGAATACAGGAGCATATCGATCTTGGAATCAAGTACGACACAAGCATCGGAATATTTGGAATGGACTTCTGCATTGTTTTGTCAAAGCCAGGACGAAGGGTAGGAGAGAGGAAGAGATGCCAGAAGAAGCTCGGAAAGGGGCAGAGAGTGTCGAAGGAAGAGGCGCAGGAGTGGTTCAGAACAACGTTCGATGGAAATGTTACAGTTAAGAAGGTCGCTCAGGCTGAGAACTAAACTGGAACTAAATAAACAAAGTTGCTATTCTAGTTGTGCGTTTGGTGGAGAGCGGCGGAGCAAAGCAGAAGGGGGTTAGGGAAGTCGCTATGTCGAATTGCAAAATGCATTCGCAGTTTGTGTTGGCCGTGGGATATTTAAGCGAATAATTTTTGCACGTACAGGACGTGCAGGGGTACTTTTCAGCTGACAAATATCATAACTAGTGCTGAACATAAACCACGGCTAGTGCTAGCATCTTCTACCCTTTGATGCGAGTCTACTCTTTGATGGATTTTTTAAAGGTCAAAAATTCATTGATTGTTAGAATTCATCATTTATTGAAAAAATTAAGTATTTATACTCACATTGATTAAATCTCTGCCGCGATGTGTTAAATCTCCGCCTTTGTTGGAATAGTATTGACGCTGTAGCACTTGACAGGGTACGATGGTCTGCAAAGGAACCAGCGCTGCATATTGGATATGGAACTGACATGTAGTACACTGGCATATCTTATCGTATCAGCAGTTTGTCCTGATAAGGTAATTTTCAGGGCATAACTTCCAACCATGTACCCTTGCGATACGCTTCAGATCAATTTATTTCATCTGCAGGGGTGCCCTGGTTTTAGCAAAACCTAGCTACCACCGACGCCACAGTGGCACGGCTTACACCAAATAGACCATGCCAGCACATACTGATCTGGTCTCCGATTTTCGACGTCCTAATATGCGCTCTTCTCGTTTATAACGTAAAAAGAACCGCTAATGTGGTAATGGCTCCTGTTATCATGTTAATAATTGCTTCGAGGTTTTGGTTCTTAGCTTCGTTGTTTTTTCTGAGGGTTTCCGAGATAAGAGTTTTGTTAGCAGTGGAGCTTGCCGAGTAAAGATTTCCACGAAGCTCTTGGATTTCGTTGTCGGGTATCAAAGCTTTTCTTGCGAAACTAGGCTCGAATAAGCTTGCTGCCGAAAGAATAAGCGAGCCAACAATGGCGTAGTCTCTGCTGGTAACGTCTTGGTACTGCTGGAAGACGCCCACCATGTACAAAAGCCCAAATGTTGAAAATGAGGACGATATAAGGAAGCACATTCTTCCAACCCACTCTTCAACGCGGCGTAAAGTCCTTCTAGTCCGCGGAAACAGCTTCTGTATCGAGATCTGCAGCATTCCGTATGCGATGAGAGATATCCCCGCCGCCAACCCCATGTTTTTCGTCTGACTACCTTCGGACATCGGGAAGGTTGTTTCTGCAACCGCACAATAGAGAACTGCAGCTGCGTTCAGTAACACAACGAGTCTTTGCACCAGAGTTACCAAATACGGAGTACTTCGATAAAAGAACGAGCTGAGCATTTTAGCGTTGACCAACAGACACACAATAAACGGCAAGAACCTTATAACGGAAAACTCCTGGATTTTTGTTAGGCCCATGTAGAGTGCGCACAAGCATCCGCAGACGTACGTCGAAATGAAGCTATAGCTGAGAAAAGGCGGTAGTTTTTGTTTTTCTTGATATTTCGAACGCTCTGTGCTCGGCTTTGGGGCCTCTGGGGCCTGTTTGCTCTCTCCATGGTCCACTCCGTTAGCGTGAAAAACCGAGTTGGCGTCGAGATTTCCATCTGCACATCGCACTGTTTGAATAGTGAATACGAAAAACATGGCGCTTATTAGCAAGAGCTTCCTTTTTGATACTATAGCCATTTATGGAAAAAATTTTAACGGAAACATTTTATACCTTATGTAGACCTCATATCAAAGACTAAAAGATATTTATTAAAAATTATTCACTTAAATACCCATGGTCAACAGGAGCATAGCATTGATACTCACCAATACAAATCTCAATCACAGATAGGTGACAAATCAGCTGCTTCTCTAATCAATTTCGCCATCTGTATAAACAGTTCAAAATCCAATAAACGTGGCAAACTCAACCAATGGCCCAACGACCAGTAATAAATATGCAGTATAACTACTGAAATAGCAAAGAGGCCATATCTCTCATTCCTGCGAGTCTCTGTAGAACCTCACCGGGTCTTCGTCTTCTTCGGAAATAACCGCCTTGATCGAAGAGTCTGCTTCTATGATCTCCTTCAGCTTGTGGAGAAACCCCCTTTCGCTTCTCGAGTGCTCCAGAATCACCACAGATGTCCCTGTCCTGTTCATGTACAGAAGATCGTGGTGCGACACCTCTCCCGTTATCACTAGTTCTGGCACGCTTTTTTCGCTGCTTTTTACTTCGCCTGTTTCTTCGAGAAGCTTCTTGATGCCTCTGCCGCACGATCCGCACCCCGTGAGAAACTTCTCAGGCACGCTTTCTAAACTGTGCCCGTCTCCTAACGAGTACCGAATGTCGCTGAGCCCGAGCTTCTTTGACAGGCTTCCCAGTATCTCCCGAATGCTTGCTTTGTTTGTGAATATCTGAAAAAACCCAACGCTTTCCACTATCTTACTTCCGCCTACCAGCCCGCCAAGCCACGCGTTTACGCCGGTATGCCCTCCGTCCAGGGCAGAGTGCGGCGTGTACACAGATATTCTCCCGTTGATGCATCGGTAGAGCAGGGGCGTATCTCTGTTGATTTTCTTGATTCCGTTAAATATCACGGGGTGGTATGCGACAACTGCCCTTATGTTTTTTCTTTCGCACTCGTCCAGTACCCTGTGTGTTATATCCACGCACAGAAGCACCGCGCTTTCTTCCTTTGCTTCTTTGCTGGGGCTGGACTCGAACTCCAATAGCACTCCAACGTTATCCCATGAAGTATCGGCTCTATCTAATGTGTACTCCTTTTCGATTCTCTCTCCAACCTCTCTTATAAACGTCATGTTTTTGCATATTCGAAACAAATTTATAGGCTCGGGGCGGTGCTACTGATGTGGTGGGGTGATGATGTGGTGGGGTATTGATGTGGTGGTATGGTGGTAGTGTTTTACTTACTATACGTCCTAATAATCACGTCCTAATCCTAGCGTGCCAATCTCTTGCCTGTTCTAAGTAATATTAGATGCAATTTCAGGGGTTTAGATGGAGCATATTTGTAATGGAGATTGGCCAGTGCTAAGACCGAATAAACACCTTCAAAGCCATATGCACTTCGCCTCTCAGATCACCGTCTCATCATTGCATCCCTTTTCGATCCCTCCACCACACGGCCCCAGTTCGAATCCAACATATTTGCCTTCCGTACTTTTTTTTGAAAAAGTATGGGTAGCTTTCAAACACAGAGTTGTTCAGAGAACTGCTGCGGCGGTCTGCACAGCAGCGAAAACACGCTGGAATTGCCGAGTGAGCATAATATGGAGAACTTAAACCACGAGGAACACAGAGCCGCTCATATAAGTACAGATGCCCAGAGAAAACGTGATATTAGAGCGAGCGTGGAAGATGGACTCAACGAAGTTCTCAAAAGAGTGTCTAGGTACAGTTATAAAAAAGGAATTGTATATGGAACGGATAAGAGCACCACGCTGAACATGAAAACAAGCGAGCTCTTCCAAAGCATCAAAAACCTAATCAGCAAAGACTATCCTGAGATCTTTGAAAAGCTTTTGAAGCCAGATACAAATTTAGAGTGGTAGTTTTTGTTGATTGTGAAGCATTTAAGCGGAGGTAAGCGGGGGTAAGTGGGTGTAAGTGCACGGGTACCTTTTCAGCTCACAAATCGTGACCAGTGCTGGTGGTAAATATGGCCAGTGCTAGCAATAGGTCACGTCCAGAGCTGATAGCAAGTATGCCCAGTGCTGGTGTCAAAATGACCAGTACAAATAGTGTAGATGACCAGTACCAACAGCGTATATGACCAGTGCTAGCAATCATCCGTGAAAAATGCCGGCATCTTTTACTCTTTGATATGGGTCTGCAATTTTCTCAAAATTTTTCATGTCGGTTCAAAACGAGAGGCAAGAGAAGGAGAGAAAAGACAAAAAAAGAAAGACAGACGGAGAAGAGGTAAAGCCGCAGAAAAGCACCGAGAAAAGCGAGGCTAAAGACGAGACAAGAAACACAGAGCACGCAAAAGAAAACAAAACAAAGACAAGAAAAGAAGAGCCCAGGAAAGGCGCACGCCAGGAAAAAACAGACACAAACCCGAAAGCAACCCCCATGATGAACGATAGAATAGCAAAAAAAGCGTACGAAGTAATCGCGCTCGCAAAAAAGTCGAAAAGCCTGAAGCTCGGAGCGAACGAAGTCATCAAGAACCTGCAGAAAGGAGACATCGAGCTGATATTTATTGCAGGCAACGTGAAGCCGTTCGCAATCATCGAGCCGATTATGTACCACTGTGAAACGAAGAACAGAACGTTTTATTTCGTGCCAAGTGCTGCAGCGCTTGGAAAAGCGTGCGAGCTGTCGCGCCCGGTTGCGGCCTGCGCTATTATATACTCTGAAAACCCCGCGATACGTAAACTATGCAGCGAAATCAGGGAGACGATGAGTAGCCTAGAATAAATCAATCTATGAAGAAGATTTAAGAAGAGACTTCAGATCTTTGGAGAAAACGTATTCCGGCCCCGACTCAGGAGGTGTTTGAAGAAGAAAAGACGCCGCGCGGTCTGGACACGCGCAGTTTTCAATGATATTATCTATCGCGTTCCCAGAGGGCCCTTTTTCTCTCAGTGGAAGTGTCGTATTTTTACAGCACCTGACAGTTATAAACTGCTTTTTCGGCCTATCGATGCAAACTTTGCTGTCTGTCACAGTCACCCCCTTCTTTCGCATAGCCGGCGCCGATCTCACCTGGTTGTACACCGCCGCGATTTTAGCAGGGCTAGTCGTGTAGTAGCTCTGGTTCTGGTCGTTCACAGGAACCTGCTGCACCTGCGTGTCCGGAGTAACACACGTGTCAGAGTAGGCTTCTGGATAGACGTACTGTGCCTGGTACTGCGGCTGGTACTGCATCTGAGGACTGTACTGCGGCTGAACGTATTGATAGCTCGGCGTGTATTCGGCCACAGGCGGATTAGACGTGTAGGTGTAGTACCTCTTAGGATACTGAGGAGCGTAACGGAGACTTTCTCGCTGGTAGTGCTTTTGAACAGGAACAGAACGCGCAGGGTACGAAGCAGACATCGAATAGGAATAGGATGAAGGGTTCGAATATGTGTAGTATGCAGGCGAATATAACATAGAAGTAGGCGGAGCAGGCTTTGGAGAATAATACGCGTACTGCTGCGGCACAGGCTGCGGGCAGTACGGCCGAGGAGCAGGCTGCGAAACAGGCGTGGAAAGCGAGATGGGAGCGGTTTTCTCGCTTGTTCCCAGCACTTTGCATTCGGCTGGAGAATGTGTTGGGGTGTCGGCAACTACCATATTACTCCCAAAAGACGCTCCTTTTTGGACGAAACTTAGAGGAGAGCCCGTCCCAAAAGATCCAGACAGTTCAGAGGCGCCGAGTTTTACAATCATTTGCGCGGATCTGTCGTAACAGTACATCATGTCATCAGAGCACATGGAAGTATCTATGCCAGGAGATAGGGCAGAGGCCAAAGAGACGAGGATAAGAACGAAGCTAGCGCGCTCTGCAATCATTCCCATTTCGAAAGAGCCTGGTTTATATTGTTTTGTGTAAGAACTGCAGATTTGTAGATTCTAAAACGCCAGCAGCGAATAGAAAAGGGTTAGAACATCCATAGATAGTTGGTGGAAGGCATGTATGCGGGTGGTAGATTAGGGGGTGGTAGATGGGGGTGTAAGATTGGTATTATACTACTTAGACTAGCTATACAATAGATAAATAGACGGTATTTTTTCTATTGCTGGTGATGAACTGTGTAGATCTCATATCAAATGGTAACGATGTTTTCTGACAGTTATTCAGTTAGGTATTCGATGGTATAGTCTACAAACTGTTCACTTAACTACCGCATGGTCAATAAACTGTTCACATGAATACCCCACTGTCTACAGACCATAGAAGTAACACCACCCAGTCACCCACTACCCACCCCAACGAATAATAGATGCACACATAGGTAGCTGTTTAATATGCCTGTAATTTTTAAATTTTTATGAGGAGAGACGAAGCAGAAAGGCTGATTCTGCTTTCCTTAGATGCTAGGACGCGAAGAGAGGCCGAAGAGCTTTCGAAAAGCATTTCGGGTAGTTTGGAGGAAATAGAAGCGTTCTTGGACGCCGTGGGCTGCAAAAGAGATCCTGCGCAGACAATGGCAGCAATTTTTCTAAAAATGTCGTTATCTAAGTCAGGGGGCAGAGAAACACAGGAAATATACGAAGAAATAGCGCAAAGAGTGTGCGAAATAGGAAAAAGCGCGCAGGGAAGCACGCACCACGTCCTGTGCGAGTGCATTTCGATTCTCAGCAGAGTTACCTCATTTTTAAGCGTATACCGGATAATGGAGGAAATCAACGAGGAAAGAGAGCTCGGAGACGCGCTGGTCGGGCAGCTCGACGTGCTGAACGCGTACATAAGAAAGTACCGAGAGGCAAGCGCAAGCGGAGAGCTGCACTTGGACATTTTGAACACCATTTCGTGCGTTGGAGAAAAACTCGCAAAAATATCAGATAGCGCTGTAAAAGGAAAAAGACGCGCGCCTGAAATATACGGGTGCGTTGCAGAGGCGTTCAGGTGCTTTATTGCACAGGATCTCCCGGACTTCTTCGAAGAGAACATAGGGTGTTTCACAGAGTTCGTAATGGAGTGCGTTGACCTAAATCGGGAAGAGCAGGTTCTAAAGATGATAGAGATCCTGGAGGCTCTGTCCGGGAAGTTCATGGACGCGTTTCATTCAGGATCTGTCTTCCTTGAACACGCGGTCAGAGTTTCGCAGGAGATGGAGAGAATGGGAGACTCTGTGCAGGGCGCGTTTCTGAGGTACTTTACGAACCTACTTAGGAACCCTGCACTGGAACACAGCGCACAGGAAAGCGCAGAGAGGATTGCAGAATTTCTCATGTCAAGGACGAGCTACATAGAGGAGACAGACTGTCCGCTGGAACTGGTAAGGTCTGTTTTTTACGCCGATCAGACGCTTCAGAGAAACATCGCGTCAGAAATGCTGAAAGAGATCGCAGAGAAACACCTGCAGGGCTTCCCCGAGCTCTTTCTGGGGCAAAAGGACCTCTCGGGAACTTTCTACTTTTCGTCGTACCTTATCAGGGACAGAAAAATTTATCCGGAGTATTTTAGAAAAGTGATCGAAAAAGCAAAATTTTTCATCAAAACCTACAGCAGCGCCGCAGAGCACAAGCATTTTGACATAGAGGACAGAGAGAGCAGGACAAAGACGCTGTTTTTCGCGCTGTCTCTTCTTTCCTTATGTATCACCACAGGAAAATACGAAGTAGAGATCGACAGACAAGAGCTCGAGAAGATACGCACGGTCTCAGCAGACCTAAAAGAGCCTCCGCACGTCCTCTATATCGCGTCGAAGCTTCTGTCGCTGGTTTCGAAAAGACTTGAAGATATGTCGGTGCAAATAGCGGAAGGTATTCTCGAAAAGATGCTATTTAATGTAAAGAACGCGCCGCCAAACGAGTTTCTTGCATCCGCCCTGTTTGAGTCTCTTCGCACATCCGCCTCCACCGCTCTGGACGCGTTTATCGAAGAGGCCAGGGGCAAGCTGCTAGCCACCGCAGGCACCTCCGGGGATCTCGAAGAAGACAAGGCCCTGTGGGACATTCTCTCTCTTGGCATCGTGAGAAATAACGAAAAGCTGATAAGATCAGCGTTTGAGACGGCAATAGAGTCGCTTGAGAAGGATGTTTCGGAGTGGTTCGCGTTTTCTCTCCAAACCGTTGCTCTCTGTAGGTTAAACTCGCCAGACAGGAGGTATTCGGCATGTTTAGAGTCTTTTATGGCAAATGGCGAGCTGTGGAAGGTACCCAGGATGTTTGAGTCGCTTTCCTACTGCGTGCTAGCCCTGTACCAAATAGAGCCCGAGAAATACTCAGCTTCAGCTATCAGCGGGTTCGAGATCTTAGCAAACAGAAAAGATAAGTCTGCGTACGTACTTGCAAGAAACCTGAACAGAAATGAAATGCTCGAGATATTCAAAAGATCGAGAGAAATAACTCCTGAAGTCTATTTGGGGTGTCTCAGAACGTGTTTGGACGTAAAAGAGGACGAAAAAGTCGTTGAAAAGTGTTTGGAAAGCTTCCTCGCCTCTCCAATAGTTCAGGAAAAGGACACTTTGCTCTATATTTCGATACTCTCATCAGCGTCTCTTAAGAAGTTCTCATGTGCGCTGAATAATGCAAGGAAGATAGAAGAGATGGTGGAGAGGCTGAAAAGACGAGGAATTTTTAGGAAAGACGAGCCGGGAAGGCTTTCATTGATAGAAAGAGCATTTGCATAGTCCCGGAGGTCGTGATGGTAGTGCGTGTCGATTTTCGGATAGACGTGCAAGCCGTCGGCGTTATATTTTGGGTTAGGTGATATGCTGATGAGGTAATTTGTGGTAATAATAGGGGCTGAAATTGTAGTGGGGTATTTAACTGGATAATTTGTTGATCATGTGGTATTTAACTGAATAGTTTGTACACCATGGAATATTTAACTGAATTCTTACAATAAACATCTTTTAGTCTTGATATGAGATCTACATAAACGAACAATTATCGAAATGCGAAAGAAGAATTCTCACCACGGTAAAGAAGTCCTACCAACCGAGATGTTATTGCAGTAGCACAATCACCTGGTAGCTCCTCACCTCTGATACGACCTCATCTCACTTCTCACACCATCTCACCTCTGACACCACCTCTACCGCATACTTATAATATCCGTTACTCTTTTGATTATATCCTCTTTTGAAACACTTCCTATGGGAATGCCGCTCTTGATGTTCTTCGCGTAGTCTCCAAGAACAGGGTGGTCCTTCAGCGCATCCAGCTCGAACAGATACGGCTGATAAGTCCCGAACTCCGCTGTGTTCTCTGTGTTTTTCCTGTCCTTATATAGAACCACCGCCTGTTTGTGCCTCAAAAGCGTCTTTGACACGATGCTGAGAACCCTTGCACAACAGACCGTGTTTACTCTAACTGCAATCCAGCAGAGCCTCTTCACCATAGATCTAACGGTGTTGAGCGAGAGAAGCTCCGATCTCAGAGACTTATCGCATAGAACGATCATTTCATCCTCGCACTCTTCAAATAGCGCTGGGCGCAGCAGGTCGTGAAGCTTTTCGAAGAAGTCTGGCACATCTCCTTCAAACTCCGATACAATCAGGATTATAGCAAGCATGCTGTACACCGAGCTTTTATCTTTAAGGCCTGCCAGCTTAACAAACCCATCAAGACAGATACTTGGGGTTTCCATGTACGGAACCGCTTCAACCAGCTGCCGAAGAAGAATAACCGCATCTTTTCCACTGGACTGGTAATTGTAACACATTTCCAAGTCCTTTATCATCTCAGCTTCGTTCATCTCCAGATCTTCTTGCGCTTTTTCAGAGGATGTGCTGGTAGGTTCTGAATCTTCTTCTGTATTTTCAAAACTACCGGATGCGCTATCGCTAACACCGCTCCCCTCTTCCTCTATTATCCTTTCCTGTTCTAAAATTCTGCTCCTCCACCACTCTGCCTTCTCTTCTACGCTTTTCATCACCGGCAAAATTTCTTCCAATTTAACTGTGTTGTTCGTTGCAGTGTGTCTATCGCCGGGTGTCATCGGGTGCTGGCGTAATAAGGACTTTTATCACACTAGCACCTGGTATCACTACGTCTCATATCGCTACGTGTCACCCAGCCATCCCACGTACCGCAACCCTATCTAATCAATTAAAACATATAAATGGCCCGCTATTTTTTTTTGAATGGAGACTCTGAAGAATCCTATTATTTTCCAGTGTATAAAGTGCAACACTATTATTTCGGACTCTTTCTTCCTAAGCGAAAGGCTCGAAAACACTCTTCTGTTCACAGACGCTCCTAATACAGTGGTTGATGAGGCTGTTAAAAGCGTCTCTGAAGACGATAGTCTGTGTACGTACAAAACTCTTAAGTGTTTATGTGGTGAAGAGGTAGGAAAGAGGTATTTGACAGCAGGCAAGAAAATGTCCAGCTGCTTGGGAAAATACTCGGTCTATATCGGAAGTATTAGAGGATACCAGTTGGGAACATCAGCTGAGCACCCCGTCGCATCTTTTATGTCGATCCCTGAGATATGTGCTGAAATATCCAGCCTACAAAAATTCTGCACGTATCTCTACGACAAAATCAAGGGAACAGAATAAATGCCGTATTGTAGATCGCAGGGTAGTCAAGTGTGTAGATCGCAGGGTAGTCAAGTGTGTAGATCGCAGGAGTATCCAGTTGAATAATTTGTGGACCGTGGAGTATCTAGTTGGATAATTTAAATATCTTTCGGTCTTTGATGGGAGTATGTATATAGAGAAGTATTTTGATATCTATAGAACGTGTGTGGTGTAACAGGTGTACCCGATATAGCAGATATACTCGACATAACAGGTGCACCTTACTACATCACCTACTATCCTAAACCACCTGCGCTACCCCGAGAACGCTCAAATATTTTGTTTTTTACATTTTCATGGGAAGTAAAGAGTTAGAAGATGCAGTTAGATGCGAAGTAAAAGATATCACAAAAGATAAGATCGGACAGAAAGTTGTTTTTAACGGATGGATCTACAAAACACAGCAGCTTGCAACAAAAACCTTCTTTGTTGTCTACTCGGGAGGGCACTTCGCAAAATGCCTATCCTCGCAAAGCGAGTCCCTGGATATAACGAAATACACGTCTGTAGAGGTAACTGGAGAAGTAAAGGCCAATTTTACAAAGAAAGACTCCTTTCCATGCGAGATACACGCCGAAAAGATCTCAGTATACGGAAAAAAAGCGCCATCCCTCGGAATAGACATCGAAAACACCTCCGAGTCCCATTTACTAGACAACGCACACATTCTAATCAGAGAGCCCGAGAGAGCAGCCGTACTAGCAGCCCGCGCACAGCTTCTTCGCGTCGTGAGAAACTACTACCACGGAAAAGAGTATGTCGAAATAACACCCCCAACCCTTGTCCAAACGCAGGTAGAAGGGGGGAGCACACTATTCCCTCTCGACTACTTCGGAGAAAAGGCGTTTCTAACGCAAAGCTCCCAGCTCTACCTTGAAACGGTCGTTCCTCTGTTCAACAGGGCCTACTGCATCGCGTCCTCCTACAGAGCAGAGAAGAGCAACACCAGAAGGCATCTGAGCGAGTACACCCACGTCGAAGCAGAAATCGCCTGGACAGATTTCGAAGGGCTTCTCTCCGAAATAGAAGATATAACCGTTGCGATAGTCGAGGGGTTCAACAGCACGTGCGTACCGATCCTCAAACAGTACGGGGTCAGGGCGGATGAAGCTCTTGTTCCGAAAAAACCCTTCAAAAGAGTAACGCACCGGGAAGCAATCGACTTTTTGCGAAAGGAATGCGTTAAACAGGAGGACGGAAGCGAATTCACCTACTCCGACGACATTCCAGACGCCTCTGAAAGGTACCTCTGCGATAAGATAGGCCAGGGCCAGCCAATTTTCCTAATTAGGTTCCCTGCTGAGATGAAAAGCTTCTACATGGAGAGATACGGAGACGGGTTAACAAACAGCTGCGACCTACTGTACCCGGGGGTTGGAGAGGTCGTTGGGGGATCGATGAGGATCCAGAGCGCCGAAGAGCTTCTGGAAGGATTTAGAAGAGAAGGAATTGAAAGCGGGCCGTACAAGTTCTACACCGATCAGTACGTGTTTGGGCCTTCTCCACACGGCGGGTACGGATTAGGGTTCGAGAGGATCCTGATGGCACTCATGCCGGTGCTCGTTCCCAAAGTTCGTTTTGCGTGCCTCTATCCCAGATTCAACGGAAGATGCACCCCATAGAGAATGACTTAGAGGGGTGGGTAGGTAGATTGGCAGGTGAATAGGTGGGTGAGAGATGGGTGAATAGGTAGGTGAGTAGTATGAGTACTTGATTAGGTGAGTAGATCTCTATCTTATGTCGCATCTGATACCCTAGATGGCATGCACAGCTGATACCCTAGATGGCATCAAATTTTTCAAAACATGATTAATTGTGAAAATTTTTAACAAAGTCCTAGTTATGGCGGGTGTGCAGAGTAGTCTTGTTAGTGGTGGTCATGGGGTGCGCCGGTGGTACTGACTGGGCGCGCTGTCACTATACACCCGCTCTCAAGCTCTATCCGTTCTAGTATCCGCTTCAATTAAACAGCTTAAAAATAAGTCGAGGTATTTTATGTAACTGGAGATCCGAATAGAACCCAAAAGAGTAAACGAATATTCCATTTAAAGGATATGCCACTGACTTAATACAGCTCTAGTTCTACCTTCGAGTATAACGCATAATTATTCCTTCTTTTGTCTTTTGTTCCTAGATCCACTTTTGCCACCATCTCTTTTACTGCGATCTCTTTTGCTACCTGCATTATTCTCCTTCTTTATCTCGTCTTCTCCCGTCTCCTTATCTTCTCTAGTTTTCCTAAATGGCTTATTTCTTCGTCCTTCCTTCTTCTTCGTCTCTGCATCCTCTTTACTCGATTTCTCCTTAGACTTCTCCTTGACTTTTTCGTCGATCTTTTTCTGTTCCTCTTTGTTCCTTCTCTGCTCTTCGGTGCTTATTCCTGTTTTCTTTATCTTTGCAACGAAAAACCCGTCTGTGTTGTGAACGTGAGGGTACAGCCTTCTTGTGTTCGACATCGCCGGATGGAAGTTGAACCCCCTGTACGATCTAAACCCGTTTTTTCCGATTGGCAGCTCTGCGTCCACAATCTTTGCAGTGTTTCTTTTCTTCAGAAGATAGTCAACAACGCACTCGTTCTCCTCTACTAAAATAGAACACGTCGAATATACCATGTAGCTTCCTTCGTTTTTTCTTCCGCTTAGCATGTCGAACGCTTTCAGTATCAGCTTTTTCTGCTGCTGCTGCAGTTTTCTCACGATTGCTTCGTCTTTTGTTCTTTTTACCGCCGGGTCTTTCGATATCACCCCTGTACCAGAGCACGGCGCGTCAAGGAGAACCCTGTCGACGTTTTTGCAGAGCAGCTTCAACGCGTCCGAAACGGTGCATATGGTGTTCGTCACTCCCATTCTCTGGACGTTGGACACCAGCGCTTTTATTCTCTCTTTGCTGTTGTCGCTTGCGTATACCACGCCTGTGTTGTTCATCTGCGCTGCGATGTGCGTGGTTTTTCCTCCAGGGGCTGCGCACATGTCGACAACCGTTTCGTTCTCTTGCGGATCCAGAGCCATAACCGCAAGCATTGACGACGGAGACTGCAGCATGTACTGCCCTGCTAGGTACTCCGGAGTAGCCCCAACAGGCACTTCTGTGTTGTAGATCACAGCACCGCACGCGTTCCAGTCGATTTTTTCGATGTTCACTCCTCTGTTCGATAGTTTCTGGAGGATGCTGTTCCTTTTTTCAAGCAGCGAATTGATTCTGATTGTTACCGGTCTCTTTTTGTCAGACGCTACTATAAACGCGTCTTTTTCCTCTTTATTGAACATCTGTTCTATTTTCTCAATCAGGTAGTCGTTGTACGTTGCCTCTGTGGCCGTTCCTACCTGTTCCTGCACCTCTGGCCTTTCCTCCACATTCTCAGCTAGCTTTGTGCTCATGTAAAAAATTTAACGGATGCCCTTTAAATCCTGTTGGCACCGGTAAGGGGCCGCGTAGATTTGCACGCGAGAGGCGCCCGACTGCACGTCATCTTTAATGTCTACACTATTCACACTGTTGCTACCGCTGCAACTTCCGATATGTCCTCAAAACTAACGCGTCTATTTTACTCCAATTCCCTCACAAGCAAAAATAGCCTGTCTGCGCTAAAGCCAAATTACCCCGCTAATAGCAGCAAGGCCTCGATAAACAAACGAGACTTAAAAACCCTGCCTACTATAACATCAAACACTTTCTAGTTACGAATATAGATCGATCTATGTTATCAGATCTCGAACTAATCGAATTTATTGTGCTCAGTTCTATATTACCCATGCTATTGGCGGGGGTGGTGTCGGGGTTGTTGTCGATATAGTCACAGGGTCGATATTATCTATATCATCTATGTACCTTCTCTATCTATCTATCAACCTCTCTACATACCCTCTCTATATACCTTCTCTACCTATGTATACACCCTCTATCTATATCATCTATCTACCTTCTCTACCTATCTATCTATATCTACCCTCTCTACCTACCTCTCTATCCACCCCCATATCCACCCCTTCATTTATTAGCAGGGAAGAGGACGCCTGCATGCTTTGTGTGTGCTTGGCTGTTTTCTGGATCTTTCATGGCCGGCAGCGGCTCTGTGTGGATTTCCGGCTTCCCGATGTCTTTCAAATGCGTTTCCAGGATCCTCTCCCCTGCGCTAAGGTTCTTATAATACACTCTGTGATAGTTTCTTATCTCTGACGCGTTCTTCGTTATGATATAATTAGCAAGCACCCCCCAGTTCTTTCCAATGTGCGGAAATAGAAGCGAAAACATCTGCCGCTCGTGTATTTGCCACGTCTCTGCGCTTCTCGCCTCTTTTTTCGGCGTCTCGCCTCTTTTTCGCTTCTGCTTCTCCTCTTTTCCCCTCACAATGAACTTTTTGAAGTATTTGTAGTACGCCCGCACGTCTCCTTCTGTCTTGTTCTTGAGTATTTCAACGTACTCGCTCCATCTTTTCCCTGTGGTGGGGTACATGCCCTCGAACACGTCCTCTTCTTCCTTTTTCCAGCTCATCTGCACGAACTCCTTCAGGTCTGCGTCCGTTATTTTTCTCACGTCGCGCTGGATGTCTTTCCATATCTTCAGCTTCAGCTCGCTTTTCTTGTGGTAGTACATCAGAACCACCTCTTTTTGCGTTCTCCACGGCAAAAACTGCTTCTGCATCATTTTGAAGTCTTTCCCGGTCTCCAAGAACCCCTGTCTCAGTATCTCCTCTTCTCCCTTGTACAGACGTATCCTGTTCTTCTGTGTGTGCACCTCCCTTGGCTTTCTTATCACTGTGTTGTAGAGGTAGCTCGTCAGGCTATTTGGAAGGATGTCCGGCACGCGCGCCTCGTTAGCTGCGCTTCTGTTTATTGCGTTGACGATGGCTTCCCTCACGCTCTCTCCTTCCAACGACATTTGCGCTAGCTCTGCAGATTTCTCCCACGTCCTGATCTCTTTTTCAACGTCAAACGGCCTTTCTCTATTTAGTCTTTGATTTAGCAGCCGCACCCTCTCTGCCTCTTCTTTCTCTATCACGTGTTTTGCGATTACGTAGGAGCACACCGCCGACACCACCCCGAGCCCTACCTCTCCCTCTTGTTTTTCGCTTTCTTCTCTCTCTTTTTTTCTCTCTTCTTTCTCTCCCCTGCCCGTGTAGCCTATCTGCCCAGACTCTGCGCTGCTAATTGGCGAGCTAATACTCACTGAACTAGCACTTCCTGTGTGTCTATGTGTTCCAAGAGCTTTTCCGCTCTTCTCTTTTATCTCCTCTTTTCTGCTCCTTCCCGCACCTCCTAGAATCGTTCTCTCGCTGCTCTTTTTGTCTCTAGTGGCGCTCAGCAGTCCCAGTGGCTCTATTTTACCTTTCGAGCTTCCTCTTGTTTGTCTATTTATTCGAGCTGTAGTCCCCTTCTCTTTTTCATCCTCTTTGTTCTCTGGACTTTCCGCCGCATTCCCACGAACTACCGTATCTCCACCACTCATCATATCACCACCACTCAACACAACCCCTCCATTAACCCGATCAGTTCGATCTTTATTCTCCCATCTGTCCTCCTTCTCGTCTTTTCTTTTTCTACTTCTTTTGCTTATCTCGCTCTCTTTAGCTTCTGGTCTTTCATTTACATCCGCGACTTGCGCGCTTTTGCGATCGAGAGCGAAAGAGGGCGCGTCCCCACGCTGCTGAGTCTCTGCTGAGGGGTTTCTGGCCGTTGAAATGTCCTCAGGAGCCTTATTGAGCCTCTCTCCATCTGCCGGCTCTTTATTCTTTTTAGAAGCTTCTACTTTCACGCCAGACTCTACCACTACTAACCCAACGCTGGTGTTCTTGGGTCTCTTTATTCCATTCAGCGAGTTGGCCCCCTCTACCTTCATATCTTTGGCTGCCTCTGCGCCTCTTTCTGTCTCGATATCTCTCTGTGTGCTTAAAATGGGCTCTAACTTTGTTCCGCTGCGTCCTGCATTTACATTCAATTGGGCTACCAGCTGCTCTTCTTTTTTCTCCGCTTTTTTCTCTACCGCCTCCACCACCCCGACCTCTTTTTTATCCTCTCTTGGCCTTCTTTCTGTTTCTATTTCGCTTCTCTCCATTCGAGCACTCTCCCTATTATCTATGTTGTTGTTGAAATTTCCGCCGCTGTCGATCCTTCCACTATCCCTACTCTCTATGCTAGCACTGCCAGCACCTACACCGCTATCGAAGCTACTATTTACGCCTCTACCTCCCACCCAGCCTTCTCTATACTCTTCTCTGTACCTTTGCTCGTATCCATGGCCCGCCTCTCTCGGCCCCGCCTCCCTCGACCCTACTTCTCTGTCTAGCTCTCTATCTCTCCTATATCCAGCGTATCTGTACCTTCCTCTGCGCCCGTATTCTGCGAAATGAGGGTCTTCCCTGTAGTAGTCCGGGTAGCGCTCTTCTGGGTTTATATATATCCTACCTCTTCTCCTGTACGACCACTCTTTCCGTCTCTCTCTACTCATGCTACAAAAAGAATTTTGCTATTTCATCTAATTTCTTTTCTATTTTATGAAGAATTTATTTAGCTCTGAGCTGCCATTTACAAAAACAGGCACAACAATCGTCGGAGTCAGGGGGAAAGAGTGGGTTATTCTGGCAGCAGACACGCGCTCAACAAACGGGCCCGTGGTTGCCAACAAAAACTGTAAAAAAATCCACAGAATATCAGATAACATCTTTTGTTGTGGCGCAGGCACCGCAGCCGACACGCGGTTCACAACAAAAATGGCAGAATGCTCTCTGTACGGGTTCAAGCTAAAGTACGAGAGAGTGTGCATGGTCTCGCACTGCGTCAGCATCCTCAAGAGACATCTCTTTTCGTACCAGGGATACGTCCAGGCCAGCCTGATTCTCGGAGGAGTGGACGAAAAAGGCGTGTACCTGCACGGAATACACCCGCACGGAAGCGTAGACTCTCTTCCGTACACCGCTCAGGGGTCTGGATCGTACGCAGCAATTGGGATCCTCGAGTCTAAGTGGAGAGACGGGCTAAGCCCTGAAGAAGGCGTCGAGCTGGCGTGTGACGCGATAGAGGCGGGAATCAGAAACGACCTGTACTCTGGATCGAACATCGACGTGTGTTTGATTATGGTAGACGATAGAGACGTGTTCAAAACAGAATTCAGGAGAAATTACAAGGTGATAGGAAAGAAGGAAGCGAGCGAAGATAGGATGGTGTACAAGTACCCAAGAGAGACCGTGAGAATTAAAAAAGAAGAGGTTCTAGACCTGGTGGATATAAAAAACGAAATGGAGCTAGCGGAGTAGGGCTGCTGGGGCGCTGTTGGGTTTGCACGCGCTACCGGTGTTTTACCAGATCGGGTAATCTTCTGATGCGATGATTTATCAGATCGGGTAATCTTCTAATGAGATAATTTTCAGGGTGTAAATTGCGATAGAGAGTGGGTAGTTACGGTGGGATAGAAGGATAACTGAGATGGCATAGAGGGATTACTTAGGTGCCGTAGAAGTCGCGCTATCCATTGCGATAGCAAAACCTCGTTGCTACCCCTCGAGATGGCAAATAGGCCTTGTTAACCAGTGGAATGGGAAAACGCCTGTTGTGGATCTCATCCGGTATGTTCCTGTTGACATAAAAGCCATTTCCTGTTTATCGAATTTTCTGCGCTATTTCAATGGATATAAGTGAATACATGAGGATAGTAATTATTGGTCGCTGAGTCATGGCTTGAGTTTGTCATCGAAATGTGTTTGAGATCTGTATTGACGTTTATCGATGCTATGCTTCAATAGTAATAAAGAGTTGAATGGCGAAGTCTTCAAAATCTGCGGATAGCGCAGAGTCTTAGCTCTAACATGAGGTATTATTTTGGTGCTGGTCCCAGGTCGTTTTTGGGACCTTCCATTTCTTGAAACGCCCCTTCTATTTCAACGCTCTTTATTATTGCCTATTTACATCCATTTGTGCATAGTATAGTGGATATAAAACTGGTAGTGGTATATTCTTATGGTAACCGTGTTGGCAGCTCGCTCATAGACTGTCCGGCTCTGCGCAATCGATAAAAGCTTCAAAAGACTCGCTATCTCCGATCAAGGTTCTTTTCGCTCTCGCTATCTACTATCTTTTGTATGTCTTTTCTGTACTTCTCTTTTAGATCGACGTACATCTGCGACAGCTTATCTATAACCGTTTTGTCTCTTAGCCGCATCTCCAGGATTTTCTTCTCCGCTATCTTCTTTATCTTCTCTATTTCCTCGTTGACTCTCTGCTGAATTGCAGCCTTTGCTCTTTCTTTGATCTTTTCCACCACTCTGCCCAGCTTCTCTTCGTAGTCTCTTCTGATCTGCTCTTCTTTTCTCTTGTACTCGCTCTCCAGCTCTCTTATTTTCGCTCTGTACCTGTGCCTCAGCTCCTTTATCTCCTTTTCCTTCGTCCGCTTCATTTCTTTCTCAATGGTGTCTTCTATCGTTGTCTGCATCGTCAGAACCTGGCTCTGCAGCTCCTTCAGCTTGCTAAGCTCCTGCTCGACGGTTTGCAGCTTTTCCGTGTTTGACGGGCTCTCGTACTTCGTTCTGAACGGCGTGAACTTCTTGTCCTTCGTTTCTGCCGCTTTTATTTGCGTCAGCTCCACCGAGTCTTTGAACTTCTTTGCCAGGTTCTCTATTTCGCTCTCTGCGTCGAAGTCCATAAATATAAATGAAAAACAATGTTTGCTATCTATGCGTTCTGAGACCGAGTGCGGAACAGTTGTCATGAAAAGGACGCAGGAGTGCGATAAAGAGATAGAAATCACCGAAAAAGACCCAATCAGCATGAGAACCTACCTCGCACTTGCGGTGGAGTGCATGAACATGGGAAAAGATTTTATCTTGGCCGTCACGGTTACCGACCGCCTGAAAGCGGACGAGGCTGGCGACAGTCTCTCCATACCCAAAATAAGAAGAGGCGCCGTCTACCTCGCCGAAAGCATCAACACGTACTGCTTCAGCATTTCGTACAGCAACCCGTCCGTTATGTCTGTTTCTCAAAAGGAAGTAAATGATCCCATCAAACAGAAAAAGATCGAAAAAATCTACTACTACAGCATCTCGCACTTTGCGCTCGACGAGGCTCTTTGGCCCGCCAGCAGAAAAAATCTTGCGCACTCGCAGGACAGGCTCAGCGGAGCGACCTCCGACACGCTGATCGAGGTGTTCAAAGACGTCCCAGTCGTGCTAAACATGAAGTACATCGGAAATAACAACGACTTCACAAACAACAACGTATTTCACCAGTACCTCCAGATAAACAGAATTATCGAAGCCGCGCCTGACCAAAAGCTTATATCAGATCGCTCTGTTCAGAAGGAAAGGATGGTTATCATGGTATTCTTCATGTTTATTATTCATTGCATCCTTATCTCTTTCTTCCTCAACTTATTTTTCGGCCGGCTGACGGATCTTATAGCGGTAAAGCATCTCGTATCTTTTTTAATATGTGTATTAATGCTTGTTATTAACATAGTTATCTAGGTTAGGGTGGCAGGTGTAGTAGGTGTGGTTGGTGGTTAAGATAGACTGGGTGAGTGCCATGACCAATATCTCATCGCAATATCGACGTGTCCCTCTATCATTGCAATAACGACATGTCCCTCTATCATCGCAATATCGTCACGACACATCTCTTCTTCACTTTCTCCTCGCTTTCTAACGGATCGAGCAGATCTAGCGGCATGCTACTCTGCCACATCTCACACCACACAACTCACATCCCACAAATCACAACCCACAACCAATTTTTGTACCTGCAAACGCGCCTGGTACCTGCGAGTTCTCAGTTATAATACACGCCGTCCAGCTTCTCAAGCACGTAGGCAGGAAGCATTTTAAGAGGAATAAGAGGGGTCCTTTCAAGATAGGACCTTTCTATAATCTCGTCAATGTTTTCTGCTGTCCTATTAGATGGCGTGCGCAGCTTCTCCACCTCGTACTCAAGAGATAGAAGGGACGTTTGGAGCAGGTGGAGCGCCGTTCTGTTGGATGACTCCACTGCAAGGTTGATAACCGACTTCAAGTAGGTCACAAGCTCTGCGACGCTTCGCTCGTCCCGGGGTGCACCCTGCAGGTACAGGAGGAAGGCCTCGATCCACATTCGGTACGCGCAGTCCCGATTGTTCTCGTATACTGAATCTCCTGTTTTCTTGAGCTTCAGCGCGATGTGCAGCGGGTTCTCCGGCATTTGGCGCTGCTCGTTTCTCAAAAACGTCCCGTATCCGTACTTCGACACGTTCACGTTGTTAAAATAGCCGCTCTTTATCAGCAACATGTACTGCTCCTCTTCTTGTCTCTTCTCCGGCGCTTTTTGTCGCATCCATTCTTAAAAATAAATTTCGTATCTGAACCCCGCATCCGAAACAGTCCGCTACATATCCAGAAAAAGTTACCGGACCATTTTTAATTTTTGCAGCCCATTTTTCGCACCATTTTCGGCTCCCAAAAACGCTCCAACCAACCTTAAGACACGAACTCCCCTATGGCGTAGAGATGCCGCAAGTCTCCATCGGCGCTATATCTCTATTCCGTCTCCATTAAGACACAATTTCTGGATCTTTGCGTTCTAAGCAGCGCTACACCCGCATTCTCTAGCAAGTGTGCTCACAAATACTCCACGGCCTACTTCTCTTTACGTACGACGATAAAACGCCGTGCGGCAGGTGTTTAACGCAGCATCCGGCCTTACGCCACCTGTCAACGCGCCAGACTAGGCGCTCTACCGAGCGTTCCATTGATCACCCCACTGCAAAGCCCCCTAGGCGCCCCAGCGCCGAATGGACCGGTCCAGATATAGCCGATCTCCTTTTGAAACATTTTTATGGTGTTTGGAGTCTGCGCGCCAAAGATAGAGCTCGGCTCTCTTCTGAAGCTTTCGATGAAGGAGAAGGAAAACCAGATGTACCAGCAGGAAATCCAGTCGATGATGTACGCGTGCGGGGACGTGCGTCTTCCAGAAAAAGACTCGAGCATGTATCTCGAGCAGGTCGTGCACGTGCAGATGAAAATTCTTCTCGAAAAGTCCCACGAAACCTCGAAAATGCGCGGAGTAAAGTTCATCTGCATCGAAGACATCGTCTTTTCCCTAAGAAACAGCCCATGCAAGGTAAAAAAGCTCTCAAACTACATCACGTTCAAAGATATAAGGAACAAAATGAACAAAGAGGTGCTGAACATAAAGCCAGCAGACTCCAAGTTAAAGTACAGCTGGCTTCAAACAGACATCTACAACCGAGAAGACGAGCTCAAGGACAGGCTGTACATGGTAGACAGAGCTACCGAGATCATGACAAAAAACGAGTATCTCGACTTTACAGAGTGCAGGCAGGCGTCTTTCACGTTCAGAAAGGGGAAGAAGTTCCGAGAGTTCATAAACACCGAGTACAAGATAAAAGACGAAGTAACCGACGTTCTCGGCTTTGTTGCGTGCGAGATGGTCTTTGACATCGTGAGCATGGCCTCTGCAATCCGCGCAAGAAAGCAGAAGAAAAAGAAGGTCTCCGAAAACATCCACGGCCTGTTCAAATACCAGGACAGAAAAATGCCGATTCTGATATCGGACATTGACGAAGCGTGCAGAAGACTAAAGGAGCTAAAAGTTATCTTCTAACGCACGCCTGATGAAAAAACGCATGCGAACAACTTGCACGTGATCCAGGGTTGCCCGGGATCTCTCGCATCGAGGAGTAGGACTATCCGCTGCAAGAACAGATTTACAACTTAGTAGGCGTTGGAGCGAGGCGGCAGAGAGTAGCTGCAAACTTGTGAAGCGGCAGTTGCGTGACAAAGAAGCACCAACTGCATACCACCGCCATAGCGCCAGATTATATACACCATCCGCCTACCAGTGCCATCAGACCAATAAAACAGATGTCTTTTGGAATGCCATTTGAGCGATGTTAACATAACCAGAGGAATTTTTGTTTGGAGGAGTAGCGATTTGTGGGAATCTGAGGAGCTTTTAAGATGCAACGGAAGATTCTAATCAATGTGAGTATAAATGCTTAATTTTTTTAATAAATGATGAAATCTAACTATTGGTCGTTGAATCATTGCTTGAGTTCGTCATCTTTATTTTGAATTTGAATTCTTTATATAGATGACAAAATTGATCCTATGATCAATTGATTTATCACTTATCTGAGATTTTGATTGGTGATTATACTATGCACCAATACTAACAATCAATAAATTTTGATATGAAAAAAACACTAGCCACATTTATTACAGAACAAGCTTATGCCTGTGAAAACTACCCTGCACCTACAAGTAATTTAGAGCTGCGGTTGAGGACCTCTTTGCCGCTCCAGTCTTCTATTTTTATCTCATTAAATCCTGAAAATTACCGCGTTGGGACAATTACCCCATCTGGTAAAAACCGGCACCCCGCGAACCCAGCGCATCAGATCTTGGAGACCCCAGAGGTGCCCTCTCTGATGTACGTTTGGAATAGCGCGTTTGCGTTACGGTACATCCCGTCCTTCAGCGACACCACAAGAAACTGCGATCCCTGAAACTCCTTCTGCACCATTCGCCCCATCGCTTCCGTGTGGCTTGCGTCCAGCGCTGCATCTATCTCGTCAAGAATGTACAGCGGAGACGGCCTAGACTTCAAAAGCGAAAAGATCAGACTCAGCGCGCATATCGATCTCTGCCCTCCGCTCAGCTCCGTCAGGCCTTTCTTCCACGTTCCCATCTTCACCAGCAGCTCCACCCCGTTAATTGGCGACCCACTCGGCGCCTCTAACCTGGCGTCTCCGTTCGGAATGAAGTACTGCACGTATTTTCCGACTCTTAGATTAACAGACTCAAAAACCTTCTCAATCGTGTCTTTTTCTAGCGCGTTCAGCTTCTCAATCGATTTCTGGATCGTCTCTTTGTCTTTTTTCAGCTTTTCGATCCTTTCCTTCAGCGCCTTTTCCAGCTCCTCGTTTTTTTCGAGCATCTCCACGTTTTTTGGGTTCACGTCCTTCTGGGGCGTTTTTGACAGCACCGCGTGCTCTGTTTCAAGTTCGCGCAGCCTCTCCGATAGCTTCTCCAGGCCTTCTCTAACTAAATCTTTGTCTGGCCGCGCTATCTCTTCTTTATCTTGTTCTGCTATTTTTTCGAGCTTCATTTCGTTTTTAGCTCTTTCCCGCCGAATTTCCGATAGCTCCTCCGCGATTCTTCTCTCCTCCCTCGTTTGGATCGATCTTCTTGCCCTGTTTGTCTCGTTTCTCTTGACTCCTTCCCGTTTTTTTAGCTCTAACTCTTCGATTTCCCGCTCTATCTCTGCTGCTTTTTTCCTTTTCTCCCCAATTTGCGCCTCCAGCCTGTCTTCTTCCCTGACTTGCGCGCTCTTTTGCTCTTTGGCCTCCTTCATCTGCCTTAGCAGCCTCCTCAACGACGCCAGACGCGCTGCGATCTTTTCCAGCTCCTCTTCGTCTGCGCCTCCTTCTGTGGAGAGCGCCGCAAGGACGATCTCTGATCTTTGCAGATTTTTTTCAGCTTCTTTTTTTTCCTTTTCGAGTAATACGAGTTTTTTTGAATCCTGGAGCTTCTCTATCGAGCACACCGCCAAAGTCTCCTTCGCTCTTTTCAGCGCCTCTTCCAGCCTCTGCAGCTCTTCCACTTTCCGCTCCGAGAACGCTATTGCTCCCCTATCGACGCTTCCGCCTGTCACTGTTCCCCTTCTGTCGAACACTTCACCGTCCACCGTTATAGAGGTCAGATCCTCCTTATCTCTCAGCTCAACCGCTGTTTTTCTGTCTGGCGCCAGCACGTACCCGCCAAACACGTACTCCACCGCCCTCTTCATTTCCGGTGCGTATTTCACAGCCCTGATCAGCGGCGTTCCTCCCATCCTCTGCGCCGCCTCTTCCTTCTGCAGCGTAAGCGTCTTCTGAACTATCTTCGAAAGCGGGATCACATCCACTCTTCTTCCCTGCCCCGTCATTATCTCGATCACCTTCCTTCCGACCGTCTCGTCCTCCACCACCACAAAGTCTCTTCTGCTTCCAAGCACCACCCCAACCGCCACAGTGTACGCGTCATCAGGAACCGACACAAGCTCCGACATCTTTCCGTGCACCCCCTCGATCAGCGGATACGTAATCTCCGCTTTTATCTTCTCTATTCTCCTTCTTATCTCCGGTATCTCCTCTGCAGGCGACTTCCTGTGCATCTCCACATTCAATTCCGCGTCTCCTTGTTTCATCATGTGTCTTTCCTCTATTATCTCGATCTCCTCTCTTATTTTCTCTATCTCTTTACGGCACTCGTCTATTTTCTTCTGAGACTTTTCTCTTTCCCTCTCCCTCTCTGCTCTCGATCTCTTTCCCGTGCTGACCTCCTTTCTTGTCATCCTTTCTTGCTCCTCCAGCCCCTCCGTGTGCGCTTCTACTCCGGCAGCCGCGTCCTCCAGGCTATCTGCAGGCGCCATTCCCGCTGCTAACGCCTGTTTCTTGTACTCCTCCATTAATCTCCGCACAGCCTCTTCGTTTCTGGCCTTTTGCGCTCTCAGCTTCTCCTGCTCCCCTTCCAGCACGTCTAGCAGCATTTCCGACACGCTTCTTTTCCTCCTGTCTATTTCCCTCTGTATCTCCACGATGTCTGTGTCCTCTATGCTGCTTTTGTTTGTCTGGAGCGCTTTTTCGAGTCTTTCTTCCGCTTCCTCTATTTCCAATCTCCGCGCCTCCAACGCGCCCCTTTCGCTCTCTCTTTTCTTCTGCTCCAGGTGCAATATCGTGTTCCTGTGCTTCTCAATGCTGCTTCTCACCCTCCCAAGGTTCTTCTGCGCCTCCCTGTACGCGTAGTATTCCGTTTTTTCTCTTCTCAACCTTTCCAAAAAAGGAAATATCGTTTTTGATAGCGTCTCTTGCGTTTCCTGGAGCTTTTTCTCTTTCTTCTCAAGCACGCTGTACGCCTTCTGCTTCTCGGCCCTGTACACGCTCGTTCCAGCACACTCCTCCAACAGCCCCAAAAACTGCGAGCTTTTCATGCTGAGTATCCTCCCCACCCTTCCCTGCATTACCACAAAGTACGGGGCTTCCGGCCTCTCGTACCTCCTCCCTGTTTCGTCCTCCTTCGTTCCACCCTTCGATCCCGTTAGCCCAACGCTCTGCAGCAGTCTAGATACGCTTTTACTCGTTGTGTTATGGCCGTTAAGAAGATACTTCGTCTTGCCGTCTTCAAAAATCACCCTCGTCAGAGAAATCATCTTCACGTCCTCGTATCCCGGCGGAGATCCCTCCAGCACTTTGTTGTTAAAGACGAGCGTTACCTTTGCTTCCCCTTGTCCTGTTTTTTTGTGCTTATATATCAGATCTCTCATGCTGCCGCTTCTGAGAAGCCTTGGACAGTCGATCCCCAGCACAAAACAAACAGCGTCGAGAATGTTGCTTTTTCCTGTTCCGTTCAGCCCCGTGATAGCCGTGAAGGTCCTGTCCATCGGCCCAACGCTTGTTCTTTCGCCGTAGCTTTTGAATCCCTCGATTACAACCTCCTCTAGGAACATAAATAATTCACTTGAAATTTTTATGTGCAATATTAATGCTATTGCCGAGGTAACTTGGAGAAACGAAGCGGAGGCGCGGAATGTCCTAATGAACAAATAAATAGTCCTTAAAACGCTATTCACTAGGTTCCGCGTGTGTTTCATCAAACTGCCTGCATATCACTACAACCCATAAGACAGATAAAACGCCATCTGCTTACTCCCCTGCCTTTAAAATACCGCAAGTAGGCTAATAGTTGGGCAGCAGCGCGGTGGATTTCTAAGTCACTGAATAAGGCACTTCAGAGGGTCTGGGATCTTAATCGACCAGAAATAGTACCAAGAGAAAATACTCCGCTATCTATTTTATGCAAGTACAGGGGTGTCTTCTCGGTTTTATTTTTTTAATAAATCGCGAACACTGCAAGCACCTTTTAAACAAGTCCCGCTATGGCAGCCAGCAACGCACAAAACGCAAACATTAAGTACCTGTTTTCTCTTGTGGAGTGGTTCAGTTCGATAGGCGAGGAAATGGCCCTCTGCAGAAAAATCAAGAACTACTGCGCCAAAGAGAACATCATGCTAGGGCCAGTCGACTATTCTATTTTCTGTTTTAAATGTAGGATTCTCCTGGTTCCAGTTGCAACCGGAAAGTTTCGGGTGACGCCATTGAATCTTGAGGTCGAATGTTTGAAATGCACGCGTAAACACACGTTGGAAATAAGAGACAAGACAAAAGACGTGGTAAAACGGAGAAAAACAGAGCATTTAACGATAGAGAGTCTTTTGGACATGTCTGGTGAGGATTAGCGGGTGTGGTGGTGATTGTGATGAGGTGGATGTGAAGTGATGTTGGTGAGGTGGCTGTGGTGGTGAAGTGGCTGTAATCGGTTCGCTTTGGTGGTATTATTGTGGTGCGGTGATTTTGGTAAAGTGACTGTAATTGGATGACTTTGGTGGGATGATTGCGGCGATATTATTGTGGCGGGATGATGGATGGTAGTGAAGCATGCAATGCTAGCGTAGAAACCCACACCATCCCAGATTCCACCAGATATCCTGTCATTTTAATCGCAATTAATTTCACTCGCCGTATCATATCTCTTCTCTTTGTTATTAAGACAGTTAATTTATCAGGAAATATCTATAAATACGGACTGCAAATCTCATGTCATGTATAACAAAACCATGAAAAGACTGCTAGCAGTTGAATGTGCTGTTTTTGTGCACTCTTCGCAGATTCTGGCGGAAACCTTAGGAAACACAGCAGCCCAGAGTATCTACAACTTAGTGACCATGTTTAACCCAAACGAGAGCAATATAAAGTTACCATCCGTTCACGACGACATTGCGGAAGATATTCCAATTCTTCCCCAACAGAGGACCTCTAAACATCAGAACAAGATATGGATCTCAGATAGTCTAAGAAGACACACATTCGAAGTCCATCTAAATAGCACCCACGACAACAACATAATGCTAGATATCGTGATAAAAAATCTTCACTACACGCTAACTTATGCATACATAGTGCTTTCAAACAAAAAGCCAATAGCAGACCTGACACACTACATAAAGGTAGAAATCGGAGAAATTCCGCCAAGCATAGGAAAGCACGATAAATTAGGAGTTCTGATCTTCTCGAACTTCCCGTTTGCAAAGAAAGCCGACCTAGATTTTGAAAAGAAATCCATCACGCTTGCACTGACAGAGGAAAACCTTATAGATCATTTGGTAGAAAACTACCCGCGTGGTGTAGTCAAGGGAGATACACCCACAGAGCACCTCATCAGAGCATTAATTGTCAAAGAACACTATATAATCACTGAAAGCCATGATCAAACAAACAAAAAACCCATTGTTATGCCGCTAAACACCGTCGGGTACTTGCAAAAAGACAAGATCGACATCGTAAACGGAAAAGACGTGCAAAACATGGTCACATTCAATAAAGACATGGCTACCACTTCAGAAAGCTACATTATGTCCAGATTTATGCAAGCAGCGCTCTCTGCAACCGCTGCGGAAAAGATCGGAGAGAGACTTGTCAAAAAGATCTTCAAGAACACTTTGCTGGGCTTTCCAACTTCTTCCCTGTACATCCCAGAGTTCCACTACTCCAGCAAAAACCGCCAATCTGACAAAACTTCCAAAAAAGGAAGTGCAAAAAACCAGATCTCTTCGCTATACTGCTACGGACTAAGAAACCTCGCGCCATTCGTGCCGTTTCACAAAAAAAGCAACAGCTGCAGGATAAACGAAATGATTTTTTTCAGCTCCGACCCGCGCCTCTCTGGTAGACCCGCCGAGGGCTACTTTGCAGAGTCCAAGCTCTTATTCTTGCGCTCAATTGCCCAACTTGTCCTTACCACGCTGTACCAAACGAAAAAGCACGAAAACGAAGTCAGGGTGATCATTCCCGGCATAGACTACGCGATCCAAAATAGAGACGACTCAAAGATCCTGGTAGAGTCTTTTTACTACTACGTCTGCTCGATCTTCAAAAAGTTCCCAAACGCGCCTTCAAAGTGCGAAATTCTCTTCAGGTTCCTGCTGCTTGGCGAACAGTCCCTGCAGAAGGAAAACGCCATCGACGAGATCAGAGAGCGAATCAAAACGACAGATAAAGTCTGCGAAGCATTTAGGAACGCGGTTCTTGGGCACGGAACAGGCTCTCTTGACGATGAAACGGACGAAGATCTGATAGAAGCATCAAAGATAGCAAAAATAGCGCAAAAAAGACGCTGATGCTATTTGAAAACCTCAAACCGGTCAAGAAGCAATCTCGACCGTACAGCACAGCTAAGAAAGCCGTGTGAACCGTGTCGATTGGAATGGCGTCCCTTACGCTGATTGGCTGCGTTATGTTTGTCTTGGCAGGATAGTTCTAATAAACTCCGAATTTTAACACAGTGTTAGAGGATCTCTATTTATACCGGAGAGCTAGCGAAGGGATGCTCTCTAATCTGTCTCTATTTCTGCTTGCGGTGCTTGCCAAAAGGTACGTCGTTATTCTGAGCGATAGTTTATCACAGGAAGAGATCCAGGCCCATAGAGAGTGGGTCAGCGAGAGAAAAGCGCACATAAAAGAAGCGAAGACTTTTTCAGCGCCGGGGGTGTTCGGGTACACCGCAGCAATGTCCAAAGAAGAGGCAGAAGAGCTTCGCAAAAGACCCGAAATATCGCATGTCGAAGAGAACCAGGAGTACTCAATACAGGTAAGCGAAGGACTAGGGGGTAGTGATGGAATGGGCAGGATGGGTACGATGGATGGTGGTGATGGACGTATCTACAGTGGGGGTATCTACGATAAGATATCCGTTTATGACCAAATATCCGAGCGTATCTATAATGACGTGGCAGAGCTTATCTATAATGGTAAAAGGGAGACTATCTCTAACAACCATCTAGATCATCTAGATCACCCCATTCATATCAATCATCCAGATCACCCCAACCACCCTACTGACCCCACTCACCACCCCTACGCCCCTGTCAGCATGTACCACAATGTCTTGAGGGGCAGGAGGCACTTTAGAAGGAAGTCTGTCAAGAAGATTTTTCGGAGGAACAGAAAATATTTGCACCCAGTGCTTCCTTTTTCGGTATCCAGGGAAAAAACCGCTGGAAAAGTTTCCCGCCAAGAGGCTGCGACGTCTCTTGTCTTCGAAAAGATGCATTATCCCGCGTCCAGCCGGAATCTCGAGGTGCAGGAAACAGACTCCTGGGGCCTGAGCAGAATATCCCAAAGAGAACAGGTCTACTCGCTAGACACCTACATATATCCGAAAAGCGCTGGCGCCGGCGTCTCTGTCTACGTTCTAGACACTGGAGTAGAGGCAAATCATCCCGATCTAAGCGGAAAAGTCGCACAGGGCATCAACGTAATCGGAAGAGATCTAGATCCAAGCGATGATAACGGACACGGCACGCACTGCGCAGGAATTATCGCAGGAAGCTCTAGAGGAGTGGCGAAAAACGCAAAAGTCGTGCCCGTTAAGATCCTCTCGGCTATCGGCAAAGGAACCACCGAAAATACGATACTTGGGCTGGTGTACGTTATGAAAGAGCACCACAAAAGACAAAAAGACCAAGAAAAACCGAAGTCTGTGGTGAATATGAGCCTTGGGGGAATGAACAGCCTTGCGCTTGGCGCAGTCGTGAAAAAAGCGCTGGGGATGGGCATTCACATCGTTGCAGCTGGGGGAAATAACGCAGGGGACGCCTGCGACTTCTCTCCCGCCTCGATCAAAGGCGTGATAACCGCCGGAGCCACGAACATAAAAGACGAGATTGCGCAGTTCAGCAATACGGGAGGGTGCGTTAACGTATACGCCCCAGGAGTCGACATAAAAAGCGCGTACTTACATAGTTCAGAAAAATCCCTATCTGGTACCTCTATGGCATCGCCTCACGTGGCAGGACTTGTTGCGCTTTATCTTTCGGAGGAGTACAAGAGCCCTGAGGAGATGAAGCTTCTTTTGCAGTCGGACTCTTTCAAGTCCGGGCTGATAAAAATAGCGTCCTCCAAGATTCTCAACTTGCGCCTAAGCGGGTAACCGTTAATAAATGTTAGTATTGGAAGTGGCAGGTGATGGTGGTCGTGGTGGTGTGGGTGGGGTAGTTAATGGTGGTGCATGATGGTGTGGGTGATGGTGGTACATGATGGTAGGATATGCATGATGATGGTGATGTTGGTACATGATTCTGCTAGTGATGGTAAGTTTGAGACGTTTCCTCTGCCATTTCAGCGGTTGCTATGGCTGCGAATACTCCTTTGCTATCTCGATCTTCTTTTTATTGCATATTTATACCCTGTAAGCTATCTTATTAGGGAATTTCCTGATCTGGCAAAAACAATCAAATTCAGCGCGGACATCTTTAAGCACTCTTTTTCTTCTGATAAGCTAGCTTTGCGCCTACTTGGATCTCTGATTTATGTGTGCGGTAGGTCGTACCTGTCAAATAACGCAAGTAGCGCCTTGAGAAGCCCCGGACTCTTCTGTTCAATCTCTTCTTTCGTGACGCAAACGTAGCTCAGAAGGGTCTTTCTAGCGTCTTTTCCTACAAAAGGAAGCTTCCTCCAAATTTCTCGCACATCGACTTGCAAACTTCCCAGATCCTCCTTCTCACCTTCTGTATTATGGTGAATATTATGGGTTACACTGTCCGTCTCTTGATTTACCAGATTTCCGTTACCATTTCTGGCACCATTTGGTATATCATTTATGATGCCATTTGGGATCTTATTGCCAATAATAGCTATAAGACCGTTACGATCATCATGATCACCACGATCACCACGATCATCATCACGATTACCTACCCCACCATCATCACCCCCACCTCTGCTCCCCGCCCATCGTGTCTCCTTCGATATTCTGTGGAGCTCTTCCTTTGGCAGTGCTGCGACCAGCGCGCTGCACATGTCCTGGGTCGGCCACACCCCGCCCTTTGACAAAACATGGCACACGTACATCACAAGGTCGTAATCGTCCAGAAGCGAGCATATCGAAAAGAGATTCGACGCCAGCATCTCGGCTGCCACAAAAGAGCTCTCTAAAAACTCCTTAAGATACGCCTCGATAACGAATTTCAGATCTTCTATTCGCTCTTTTCTTCCGCCTATCCCCTTCGCAACTTCGCAGGACGCGTAAAAACTGACCCACAGCACGATCGCCATCTGTTTCTCGTTCAGCACGTCCTCTCTCCCGTCTTTTCCTGCGTCCTCACTCCACTTAGTGCAGCAAAACGACGTGCCAAGAAACTCCTGGAAAAATTTCGCGTGTTTTTGAAGATACCCCAGCGTCTCTGCCGAATAGTCCCGCAGATTATTTACAAAACTTCTCAGCGCCTCTTTTTCTCCCCTTCTGACCTTCTCTCTTATAACCTTCTCCCGCGCTATCGATCGCTCCGTGCAAATCACCTCCATTAATATGTTCATTTCCGTTTTCAGGATCGGCCACTCGAACTCTATGCTCTTTACAATCTCTCGGTAGAACGGGAGCGATCTTCTGTTATCCGTGTTTTTGTACAGCCGCCCTACCATGCTCTTCCTTCCTGCGCTCTTTCCGGCAATTACGACCCTGTCTTCGTCCAGATACGCGATAACCGTTTTTTCAGGCACTTTTTTTATCACGTCTTTTGTTTCGGCGTGCGCCCCGCACACCCCCATGATGTACGGCACGGTAGCTTCCAAAAGCCTCGTGTACTCTTTCTTTATCGGCAGCGGTACACAAAGCACCCCGTTCCAGGCGTACGGCTGGATGCTCACGAGCAGCCCCTGCGCGTAGTTCAGAACGGCCGCCGGGTGCTTCGAAATCAAAATAACTCTTCTCTCCAACAGGATGTAGTAAACGAGGTCGAAATACAGCGACCTGCATTCGAGCAGCGGCTTTCCTATTTGCGCTTCTTTTGCGAAGCTGTTCTCTTCTTCTTTTGGCTCGCCGGGTCCCGTCACAACTTCTTTCAGCCCTGTTGCTACGTAGGCGTTGTACTTCGCAAGCGTCTGCAAAAGGAGCCGCGTTGTAACATGTTCGGACACCGCAACTACCGATACGCTTTTTTCTATTCCGTTTTCTATCGACTTACCCTTTATGGTAAGAATGTACGTTATGGTGTTTTTTATATTCACAATTCTTGTGGTTATTTCTGTTCTGCTGGTCTCCTCTTCTCTGCTCCACACCTCCACCATCTCGGACCTTTCTGTCTTCGGGTACACTTCGTAGCTCCGCGGTCTCTCCTTCGTTCTTCCGTCTGCGCTTCCTATCTCCTCTTCCTGCTCTTCTGCGGCAAGCCGGCGCTCTCCGCCTTCTCGGACGCCCCCTATGCCTCTTTTCTTCCCCTGCTCTTCCATCCTGATCCTTCCGTCCGCAAACGTCACTCTACTTAGGACCTTGTGCGCTATTCTGTTTTTTAGCACGTGCACTTCGCCGTTTATGTTCACTCCTAGCCCCCCCGGCATTTTATCCTTCTGCAGGTAGTACTCCCTTCGCACGCCCTCGCTGCTTCGCTCTATCACGATTATTCCCTTCTTCTGTTTTTCAGATCTTTTATCTATCACATTGAAAATAGGCACCCTCCCGCTCTCGTCCCGAAGCACTTCAGAGTAGACCATCTCGTGTCCCACCTCGACTATTCTCATTTCTGTAACACCTCCTAAGTCCACCTGCCGCGCCGGCGGCCCCTCTACTATGTAGAACTCGTCGCTCATTAAAAGAAAATTTGGACCGCATTTATTGTCCATTTCTGTGCTCGTTTAGCTTGCATTTGGTCTGTACTTGGCTTATATCTAGCTCGCATTTGGTCTCTACTTCCTCTTTTCCAACGCGCTGCACTACTTCTTCTTCTTATCTCCAAATACCACCGGGTTTCTCCTGTAAATCGGCCAGGGCGGCACAACAACAACAAAGCACACGCCCAGAGTCGCCAACAGCATGTAGCAGAGATACATAAAATTCGATTTGTACATTCCCACTATTAGCGAAATCGGAAACCCAACCACAAAAACAGAATGCGCCAGCTTGTTTGCTAGGTTCTGCCCAACATAGTCCACCTGTAGTTTACTTCCCTTAAACGATCTAGATACCCTCTGCATATATTCCAAGAAAAATTAAATTTATGCTAACAGAGAAGCTACTAATGGAAGGAAACGCAGTCCTTGAATTAGGGCTCTCGAAAGAGATTCTCACGCTCTGTGCTGCTCTAGTTGATAATGAGAGCGTGTCTTGCGACGGCCTGGTCCTAATTATGCAGGAAATTCTGAGAGAAATAAGGTAGCTGAGAGAGATAGGATAGCTGACAGAGATAGGATAGCTGACAGAAATAAGGTAGATGGCAGAGATAGGATAGTCTGACTTATTCCTTCTATTTAGCTTAGAACCCATAGATTTACTCCAATATACTTTTAGTTCGCTCTTTTATCTGTAGAACCGTACCCTCACACTATTAATTAGTACAGCAAAGACAGTAGCAATGATATTCCAATGGTGCCAGCCGTATCTCTACCCACCATCATTTTTTCTCAATAAAGCATCCGTTTATAGCGTAATGACAGAGATGGTAAGAATGATAGAGGTGGTAAGGGTGGCAGCTGTCAGGTGTCCGAAGCGATATGTGCTAATGAATAGTACCACGCCAACTCAACTTAATTCCACCCCACCACCTACCCCACCGCCTACTCCGCTCTACCCCACCGCCTACCCTTCTATCTGCATATTCGAAGTATTTCGTAGATTGAGAGATCTCGAGTGACGTAGTTCGAGTGCCCTTCCTTGTATATGTACCTTGGATAGGAGGACTTCTTGATGCTCTGCGGCGCCTCTGCCATCTTCAGCTCCTCCTTCTGCTTCTCAAACAGCCCTTCTATCTCTTTGTTACTCTCTATCTCTTTCAGAACGCGTCTGATCTGCTCTCTTGTTACCTCATCCGGCTCTCTGCTTTTTCTGATAAGAATTTCCACCATCTTTTCTATGTACGGAATAGTTCTCCACCTGCTACACGGCACACCGCCCCACATAAAGCTTCTTTTTTCGCTCCTTCTTCCCTCGCTGCTCGCGCTCTTTCCCCTCTGCAGCTCAAAGCTTACGGTAAGATCGTTACTAAGCGCCATGTGCTGGATGTAAACAGCAACAGTCCTTCTGTGCGCCCCTCTCCACTCCGTTCCACTCCCCAACCGCGAAAAGCTGTCGTACGCCGACGCCACCTCCGACATCCTCCCTGCGCTCTCGATAGATAAACACTTTTTCAAATAGTTCCCGAATAAAAGATCGCACACTCCCACAACCCCGTATCTGTCGCACACGCTCTCTATCTCCTCGTATCTCCTCTTTTCCCCGTCTCTGCTGTACAGAATGCTCTTCACAGCCTCCAAGCTTCCGATTTTCGAGCTGTCCCTCTGCGCCACCCCC
>Ga0190275_10000188_pt1 | contig 65711 bp, 63 predicted proteins | sample Popmic550T_FD_133745 | JGI IMG/M metagenome (GOLD analysis project Ga0190275, IMG submission 133745) | Populus adjacent soil microbial communities from riparian zone of Yellowstone River, Montana, USA - 550 T | ecosystem: Environmental > Terrestrial > Soil > Riparian zone > Trees stand | place...
ACTCGAACCTCCACGCCCTTGCGAGCGCCAGCACCTGAAGCTGGTGCGTCTACCAATTCCGCCACCTGGGCACGGGGTAGGGGGCGCGAACTAGGGGGCGTGCCCGCGCTTGTCAACGCGGGGCCTAGAGGGCATGGGGGCGCCGCATATTCCAGCCGCTCAAAAAGGGGACAGTCATCAGCGACTGTCCCGATCGAGGATCGAGATGGACGCGAGAGACCGCGTGGTGACCCTGTTCGGCGGCGGCGGCTTCCTCGGCCGCTATTCGGCGCAGGCCCTGCTGCGCACCGGCGCCCGGGTCAGGGTGGCGCAGAGGGATCCGCGCCGCGCCTTCTTCCTGAAGCCGCTCGCCGCGGTCGGCCAGGTGCAGTTCGTCGCGGTCGACATCCGCGACCCGAAGGCCGTCGGCGAGGCGGTCAGGGCGAGCGACTCGGTCGTCAACCTCGTCGGCATATTGAAGGGCGATTTCGACGGGATCCACGTCGCCGGAGCGCGCAACGTCGCCGAGGCGGCGGCGGCCACCGGAGCGGGGGCTCTGGTCCACGTGTCCGCGATCGGCGCCGATCCGGAGAGCGAATCGGCTTATGGGCGAAGCAAAGGGGAAGGGGAGGCCGCGGTGCGCGCCGCTTTCCCGGGCGCGACGATCCTTCGTCCCTCGATCCTGTTCGGGCGGGAGGACAATTTCGTCAACCGCTTCGCCGGGCTGGCGCGGCTGGCGCCGGTGCTTCCGGTGATCAGCGGCGGGACGAAATTCCAGCCGGTCTATGCCGCCGACGTCGGCCGGGCGGTTGCCGCCGCGGCGCTCGACCCGCGCTCGCATGGCGGCGGGACCTACGAATTGGGCGGGCCGCAGGTGCTGACGATGCGCGAGCTGATGGAGTGGGTGTGCGAGACGACCGGGCGCGGGCGGCCCTTGCTCGACATACCCGATCCGGTCGGCCGGCTGATCGCCCGCGCCACCGGCTGGCTTCCCGCCGCGCCGATCACCTGGGACCAGTGGCTGATGCTGAGGCGGGACAATGTCGTCGCCGCCGGAGCGCGGGGGCTGGAGGCATTCGGCCTGCCCGCAACCCCGCTCGCCGCCGTGTCCGAAGGCTGGCTGACCAGCTACCGCCGGCATGGCCGGTTCGCGGCGAAATCGCCTTATTAAAGTCGTCGCCCCGGCGGAGGCCGGGGCCCCAGGGAGAATGTGCACCGTGTTTTTTTCTCGCTGGGATCCCGGCCTTCGCCGGGATGACGTGTTTCCTCCCGCTCTGACAAACTAGATGGAAGCCTCGCTCCTCACCATCATCCTGCTCGGGATCGTCGAGGGCGTGACCGAGTTCATCCCGGTCTCCTCGACCGGGCACCTCGTGCTCGCCGCGGAACTGCTCGGCTTCGACAGCGCCGCCGAGGGGACGTTCGAGATCGTCATCCAGCTCGGGGCGATCCTCGCGGTGATCGTTTTGTACTGGCGGCGCTTCTGGGACGTCCTCGTCGGGCTTTTCCGCTGGTCCTCCGGTCCCGTCGCCTTCACCCGCAACGTGCTGCTCGGATTCCTTCCCTCGATGGCGATCGGAGCCGTTGCCTATGAGGGGATCCAGCGCATGCTCGAGACCCCGGAGATCGTCGCCGTCGCACTGATCCTGGGCGGGATCGCCATCCTCCTCATCGAGCGGATGACCAAGAAGGTCACCACCGAGAGCGTCGAGGCGATGGGATGGAAGACGGCACTCGGGATCGGCCTCATCCAGTGCCTGTCGATGATCCCGGGGGTCAGCCGCTCCGGGGCGACGATCATGGGCGCCCTGGCGCTGGGCGTGGAGCGCAAGACCGCGGCCGAGTTCAGCTTCTTCGTCGCGGTGCCGACGATGATCGGCGCTTCGGCCTACGCCATGCTCAAGTCGGGCGCGCAGCTGGGGGCGGGGGAGCTGGGCGACATCGCGATCGGCTTCGCGGTCTCGTTCGTGGTCGCGATCGTCGTCATCAAGGCGTTCATCGGGATCGTCACCCGCTACGGCTTCGCCCCCTTCGCCTGGTACCGGATCGTGGTGGGCACGGTGGCGCTGGTCTGGCTGCTGGCGCGCTAGCCCGTCATCCCCGGCGAAAGCCGGGATGACGGGGCGTTCAGACTAGGCTCAGCCTCTTAAGGCCATAAACCGCAACCGAGTCGCACCCCCGCGCGTTTTCGCCGGTGCGCCTATGGTTTGAGGAGGCCTCAATTGCGTAAGCTTATCATCGCCATGACGGCGCTCGCCGCGGCCTCGCCCGCGTTCGCCCAGCCCCAATATGATCCGCGCGACGAGGATATCGTTCGACGGCTGCCGCCGCCGCAGGAAGTCGAGCGGATCGGCGACTCGCTCGGCGCCGCCACCGACGCTCTGATGGACGTCGACGTCGGGCCGATCGCCGATGCGCTCGACCCCTATCACCGGCGCTATCGCCATGGCCGCCGCGAGACGATCGGCGACCTCGCCGGCCGCCGCGATCCTTATGCGCGCGAGCGGATCCGGGCCGAGATCGGCGCGGTGACGGTCGGGCTGGGCGCCGCCGTCGAGCAGATGGCGGTGATGACCCCGATCCTTCGCCGCAGCTTCGAGGATTCGATCCGCCGGATGGAGGTCGCGATCGCCCGCGGGCGCGCGGCGCGGCCTTACGATTACGACCGGCGGTATCAGGATCGCTACGATCCCCGCGACGACCAGCGCTACGACCGGGAATACGATCCGCGCGACGACGATCATTACGAGCCGGAATACGAGCCTCGCTAAGCCGTCATCCCGAAAGCCGGGACCTCGGGACGAGGAAGTCTCGGTGGGTCTCCCCGAGGTCCCGGCTTTCGCCGGGATGACGTCGGTTGCCTGTGGACGCGCCCTTGGCCGCGCCGCTAAGGCAGGCGGCCATGTGGCAGCTCTACCAATTCCCGCTTTGCCCCTTTTCCCGCAAGGTCCGCCTCATGCTGGCCGAGAAGGGCGTCGCGCATGAATTGGTGCGCGAATCGCCCTGGCTGAAGCGCGACGAGTTCACGGACCTGAACCCGGCCGGGCAGACCCCGGTGCTGTTCGAGGAGGCGCGCGGGATCGTCCTCATCGATTCCAAGGCGATCTGCGAATATTTCGAGGAGACGGTCGACCGCTCGCCGATGATCCCCGGAACCGCGCCCAACCGGGCCGAGGTGCGGCGGCTCGTCTCCTGGTTCGACGAGGGCCTCTACCGCGAGGTGGTCGGGCCGCTGATGGAGGAGCGGATGACCAAGCGCCTGGTCGCCCGCGACCCGCCCGACACCCGGGTTCTTCGCGAGGCGATGAAGACCGCCAACAACCATATCGATTATATCGACTATCTGCTCGACCATCGCCGCTGGCTGGCCGGGCCGGTGCTCAGCCTCGCCGACCTGACCGCCGCGGCGCACCTCTCGGTCGCCGATTATCTCGGCGGCATCGACTGGCGCGGGCACAAGCAGACCGCCGACTGGTATAGCGTAATGAAGTCCCGCCCGAGCTTCCGGCCTCTGCTCGCCGAGCGGATGGAGGTCATCGCCCCGCCGCCGCATTACGACAAGGTGGATTTCTGACGCTCGCGGAATGAGCGTCACCCCGGCGGAAGCCGGGTCTCGGGGAGACCCGCCGTGATATTGCGTCCTGAGGTCCCGGCTTTCGCCGGGATGACGACGGCTTGACCGTTTCGCCGCCGCGCTCTTACCAAGCTTTTGCAACATCTTGGAGATCTCGGATGAAGCGGCTGCTTTTCCTCCTCCTCTGCTTCATCGCCGCCCCCGCTGCCGCGGAGAATCGCGCCGCGCTTGCGCCCGGCGTGCATGAGACGGTCGTGAACGGGGTCCGGCTCTGGTACCGGGTCGCCGGCCGCGGCCGCGGGGTGCCGGTCGTCTTTCTGCACGGCGGGCCGGGGCAGGGCAGCCAGAGCTTCGCCAAATTCGCCGGGCCCGAGCTCGAGAAGGGCCTGCGCATGGTCTATCTCGACCAGCGCGGAAGCGGCCGCTCCGAGCGGCCGTGGAACCAGGCCTACAGCCTCGACCTGCTCATCGACGATCTCGAGAAGCTGCGTGCCTCATGGGGCGTGCCGAAGATCGCCCTCATCGGCCAGAGCTTCGGCACCGCGCTCGGAATGGAATATGCGGCGCGTTACCCGGGCCGGGTCAGCCACCTCGTCCTCGCCGCCGGAATCCCGGATATTCCCGCGGCGCTCGACGTCCAGTGCGCCCGGCTCGAGCGCGAGGATCCGGAAGCCTTCGCCCGCGCCCGGGCGGCGCTTCGCGAGGGCGATAAGGGGCGCTGCAATATGTCCCGAGCCTATGAAGGGGCTCGATCGCGCGAGTTTACCGACCGCAGAATGTATCCCAATCCGGAAATACAGAAGCGCGTCGAGGCGGCCGACGCCGAGGGCGGGCTGAAGAACAGCGGCGAGCTGGGACGGGCGATCTTCGCCTCGGGCATCATGGAGTATCGCTTCGACAAGGCCGAGCGCCTGACCATGCCGGTGCTGGTGATCGCCGGCGGCAAGGATTTCCAGGCGGTGGCCGAGCCTCAGCGGGCGCTGGCGGAGCGGGTGCCGGGCGGACGCTATCTCGAATATCCCGAGGCCGGCCATTTCATGTTCGTCGAGGATCCGGTGAGGTTCGGACGGGACGTGACGGCGTTCATCGCGGGACGGTGAATCCCGTCATCCCGGGCTCGACCCGGGATCCATGAACGCTGTCCTCTTCAAATTCGAACATCCGTGTTCATGGGTTCCGGCTTTCGCCGGAATGACGGCGGGCCGTGACGAAATAATCGAGCGACTTATTGTCCGACAGATGGAAGCCCCGGGCGGGGCCCCAGGCGAGGCCGTGGCAGTCGAGTATCTCAAGCCCGGAGTCGCTCAGCAGGGCGCACAGTTCCTCCGGCGAGAGGAACTTGTCCCAATCGTGGGTGCCCTTGGGGATCCGGCCGGTGCCCTCGCCGATCAGGATCAGCATCAGCCGCGACAAAGCGGTGCGGTTGGGGGTGGAGAGGATGAGCAGTCCGTCGTCCGCGAGCGCGTCCGCCAGGCCTTGAACGAAGGTCCGGGTCTCGGCGACATGTTCGACCACCTCGAGCGAAGTGACGAGGTCGAACCGGCCCTCCAGCGCCTCCACTGCGCCGACCCGATAGTCGATCTCAAGCCCCTGGCCGAGCGCATGCTCGCGCGCCGCGGCGATGTTCTCGGGCGCCGGGTCGACCCCCGTCACCTGCGCCCCAAGCCGCGCCAGCGGCTCGGCGAGCAAACCGGCGCCGCACCCGACGTCCGCCGCCCGCCGTCCTTCGAGCGGCTTCAGGCTGCACTCGTCCAGCCCCCAATGCTGGTCGATCCGGTCGCGAATATAAGCGAGCCGCACCGGGTTGAGCTGGTGGAGCATGGCCGACGAGCCCTTGGGGTCCCACCAGTCGGCCGCCATGGCGCCGAAATGGGCGGCTTCCTTCGGGTCGATCGTGTTCGTCGTTGCATTCGTCATTTGTCACCTTGAACCAAGCGTCCCAGAGCCGAGACCAGAAGCAGGCTTGTCAGCCAGCCAAATACGATCTGTACCCAGACGAAGATCCGCAAGAGCCGCCCGGCGGCCAGCTCCGATCCCCGCTGGCTTCGGGTGATGGGCGCCCAATCGCTCTCCTGGTGCAGATCGACGACCGGCAGCGACAGGTCCAGCGAATAGATGAAGGCCGAGAAGCTCGTATATTCCGCCGGAACGGCCGGGCAGGCAGTCCAGGGGATTTTCCCCGGGTCCGCGCCAGTGCCGCAGGCCGAAAGCTTGCCGTCCATGTAGATCCGAACGTTGGTCGGGCCGATCATGCCGTCCCGGGCGGCGGCCCAATAGACTGCCCCTCCCAATAGCCATGACAATACCATCCATCCCGCCGTCTGGATCGGTCGGTACCCGTATCCGGCAAGGGCGCCGTAAATCCAGTGCAAGCCGACGGCCAGACCGTTGCTCACGGGGAGCCATATCCACTCGATCGCGCGCCATAGGCCCTTGGCGTCAGGCTGAGTCGCCCTCGCGCCGATCAATCCCGCCTTCCGCATCGCCTTCTGCTTTTCGATCGAGACCACCTTGGCTTCCTCGAAATGCCCCATGTCCTTCAGGACCTTCGCGAGCTGCTCCCACGGCTGCGGGAGGAAGGCGGGCTTGAGATCGTGGCCGCTTTGCCGCTGCAGCCAGGCGGCCCGAAGGAGCGGGTCCGTGGAGGCCTTGGCGAACCTTTGATAGGTGAAGCCGTCCAATATGTATCCGCTCCGCCAGCTGGCTTCGTCGTCGACCAGATTGGTCGCCTGAGCGCCGACGAAGCTTAGGACGCCCTCGGCCTCGATATTATGGAGAGTCAAATTCCCATCGACCCGAACCGCTTCGCCCGCAAGCGCGAGCCCGCCCGGCCTGCGCAGGGAGGCGGGTCCGATGCTCAGATTTCCCTTGAGATGGGCTCCCACGAAACTCGTGCTTCCGTCCGCGGCGAATTGCGGGCCCAGTTGGACCGAGCCCGAGATTTCCGACCCGTCGAGCGTGAGCGCGGCTTTGCCCGGAGCGCTCAAGAAGGCGTTGAAAGATGAGAGGGTGCGCAGGCCCGCATTGGCAAGGCGGATGGTCCCTTCCGAATGAAAATTCGGGCCGAATGTCGTTCGGCCCTGGACCCGCAGCCCCTCCGCCGAAATGGCCATGCCGCCGCCGTTCACGAAGCGACAATTGCTGCATTCCAAGGCTCCGCCGATCAGGGCGCCGGGCATTCGGAATTTGCCGAGAGAGGTGAATCCCGACCGCAGGAAAACGCTTCCGGTAATTTCGGACGAATCGAAGATCGCACTATCTCCGCCCGGATTTTCCAAATTGGCCGAGTGGGCGTCCAAGACCCCGCCGATTTTGCAGCCGATGGCATGTATTGCACCCACCGCCTTGGCACGGGCCAGGAGCAAAGAACCGGCAATCCGGATTCCATCCAGGGTTAGAGCGGAGCCGTTTTTGCCGTGGAATTCGGCAGCGGCGCAATCCAGATTGCCGCCGATCGTCGTGCCCAGCAGCCGGACCTGGCCCGCGGCGTGGAAGCCCTCCCGAAAAAAAACGCTGCCGCCCACTTTCGCCTGATCCAGATACAGGGCCGCATCCTTGGAATTCTCAAATCGTCCCCCAATGCAGGACACCGGACCTTTTATGTCGGCGCCCGACAATCTTACCCGTCCCTTGGCGACGAAACCGTCGTCCAGGAAAACGCCGCCCTGACAGGTCATCCGGTCCGCATCGACGTTGGCAGCCCTGGAACCCGACAGGCAGAGCAGCAGCAGCGAGGAATCCTGCAAGAGTAAATCGTCTGAAAACCGGCAATATTTCAGCTGGAGGGGAAAGCCGATGTCCATGCTGTGCAAATGCAGCGGGCCTGTGACGACCGCGCCAGAGAGGTACAGGCCCTGGTTTCCTATTATATAATTGCTGTCGAACCCCCTCAGCAGAAACTCGATGATTTGCGACCTGACTTGATTTTTCTCAGTTCGCCGTTTCGGCAAGTCCTGGGAGAGGATCAATCCCCGGTTTCTCTGGCATACCGAGAGCAGCCTTTGCTCCGCGCTGGACAGGGGCGCCAGATGAAGCAGCTTCGGAGGACATGGGCGCGCGGCCGCCGCGGCCTTGGGCGGAGTGGGATCGCCGTTCCTTGCCATCGGTAGACCTCGAACCTATCGGAGGGAGGATTTCCCTTCTAAAGCAGCTTTTCCCGGCGCGCGACGGAGTTTCATGGCCCGCATCGTGATGAAATTCGGCGGAACCTCGATGGCGGGCATCGAGCGGATCCGGCATGTCGCGCAACGGGTGAAGGCGGAGGCCGACGCCGGGAACCAGGTGGCGGTGGTGGTCTCGGCGATGGCCGGGGAGACGGACCGGTTGGTCCAGTTCTGCCGGGAGGCGTCGACGCTCTACGATCCGCGCGAATATGACGTGGTGGTGGCGAGCGGAGAGCAGGTGACCAGCGGGCTGCTCGCCATCACGCTGCAGGGGATGGGGCTCAATGCCCGCTCCTACATGGGCTGGCAGCTTCCGATCCGGACCTCGGGCCATGCCTCGGCGCTGATCGACGATATCGACGCCAGCGTCCTCGAGCGCGTGTTCGGGGAGGGCGGGATCGCCGTCATCCCCGGCTTCCAGGGGGTCGCCGCCGACGGCAGCCTGGCGACCCTGGGGCGCGGCGGCTCGGATACTTCGGCGGTGGCGCTGGCGGCGGCGATCAATGCCGACCGCTGCGACATCTATACCGACGTCGAGGGCGTCTACACGACCGATCCGAGGATCGTGCCGAGGGCGCGCAAGCTTCCGATCGTCACCTACGAGGAGATGCTCGAGCTCGCCTCGGTCGGCGCCAAGGTGCTCCAGACCCGCTCGGTCGGGCTCGCCATGCGCCACGGGATCCCGCTCGCGGTCCTCTCCTCCTTCGCCGACCGGCCCGGCACATTGATCGTGCGCGAAGACCAAATCGAGGAATATGGCATGGAACGGCAGCTCATCACCGGAATCGCCCACGACAAGAACGAGGCCCGGGTGATCCTCACCGGCCTCGCCGACGCTCCCGGAGTCGCGGCGTCGGTGTTCACGCCGCTGGCCGAGGCCGGGGTCAATTACGACCTGATCGTGAGGAGCGTGCCGAGGGCCGGGCAGCCGACCGATCTGACCTTCACCGTTCCGCGAGCCTCGCTGGCGCTGGCCGCCGACCTGCTCGAGAAGCGCAAGGCGGAGATCGGCTTCGACGAGCTCCTGACCGACAGCGCGGTGACCAAGTTGAGCATCGTCGGGGTGGGGCTGAGGAGCAACCCGGAGATCGCCGCGCGCATGTTCGCGACCCTGGCCGACCGCAAGATCGACATCCTCGCCATCACCACCAGCGAGATCAGGGTCTCGGTGCTGATCCCGGAGGATTATACCGAGCTGGCTGTCAGGGTGCTTCACACGGCCTATGGGCTGGACGACCATGGAGGTGGGGAATGAGCTTCAACGGAAGATGGGGAATGCGCCTCGACGTTATCCCGGCGAAAGCCGGGACCTCGGGGAGACCCGCCGAGACTTCTCCTCCCGAGGTCCCGGCTTTCGCCGGGATGACGGCATGAGCGAGACCGCCGCCACCTCCTCCTCCGCCCCCTCCCCCTCCATCGGCCACGATCGCCTCCATCGACTGATGAAGCGGGGCACCGACTTCCTCGGCTGCGAGGTCGCCATCCTCGGCGGGGCGATGAGCTGGATCTCGGAGCGCAACCTCGTCTCCGCCCTCTCCAATGCCGGCGCGTTCGGGGTGATCGCCTGCGGGGCGATGACTCCGGAGCTGCTCGACACCGAGATCGCCGAGACGAAGACCCGGACGCAAAGGCCGTTCGGAGTCAACCTCATCACCATGCACCCGCAGTTGAGCGAGCTGATCGACGTCTGCGCCAACCACCGGGTCAGCCATGTCGTCCTCGCCGGCGGGCTGCCGCCGTCGGGGTCGATCGACCGGATCAAGGGCAATGGCGCCAAGCTGATCTGCTTCGCGCCGGCCCTGGCGCTGGCGAAGAAGCTGGCCCGCTCGGGTGTCGACGCCCTGGTCATCGAGGGGATGGAGGCGGGCGGGCATATCGGCCCGGTCTCGACCTCGGTGCTCGCCCAGGAGATATTGCCGCCGCTCGCCGCCGACATGCCAATCTTCGTCGCCGGCGGGATCGGCCATGGCGGCCTGATCGCGGGCTATCTGGAGATGGGGGCGGTGGGGGTCCAGCTCGGCACCCGCTTCGTCTGCGCCACCGAATGCATCGCCCATCCCAATTTCAAGAAGGCGTTCATCCGGGCCTCGGCACGCGATGCGATCACCAGCGTCCAGATCGATCCGCGACTCCCGGTCATCCCGGTCCGGGCGCTCAAGAATCGCGAGATGGAGAGCTTCGCCGCCAAGCAGCATGAGGTGGCGCAATTGCTCGACTCGGGCGAGGTCGAGATGATGGAGGCCCAGCTCCAGATCGAGCATTATTGGGCCGGCGCGCTGAGGCGGGCGGTGATCGAGGGGGACGTGGAGACCGGCTCGGTAATGGCCGGGCAGTCGGTGGGCATGGTCAAGGGAGAGGCGCCGGTGGCGGATATTCTCAAGCAACTCGTCGACGAGGCCGCCCATGCGCTGGAGCGACGGTCGGCCTAATCTTGCCTCCCCATCGGAAGATGGGGAGGGGGACCAGGCGAAGCCTGGTGGAGGGGTGACAGGGCGCAGGCCTCCGCCGTCTCGCGCTTGATTCCCTTGGTCAGTGCAAGGTCACCCCTCCACCAGGCAAGGCCTGGTCCCCCTCCCCATGCTGCGCATGGGGAGGCATGGCGCGCGCCGCCTCATTTCTGAAGCGATTCCCCTAGTCGCCGGATCAGCCGGAAACGCTTGGTGATCGCCATCAACACCTCGCCGTCTCCAAGCTCAAAGTTAACCTCGTCCTCGAGATCGATGTCGTGGGTGCGACTTTCATCCTCGGAGAGGACGAACCAAAGAGATTTCCCTCTGCGAACCACGCGCATGCATCGATTATAGCGGACTATCACTTCACAATCCATAGGTTTTGCTAATAAGGTCCCCGGCGCAATTCCCCGTGGCGCCCCCGCGGCCCCATCTGCTACCGCTCCGCAATGCCCGCCCAGTCCGCCGCTTCAGCCCGCGAGATATTGACCGGGCTGCACGACGTGATGGCGTCGCGGGCGAGCGCCCAGGCGAAGCTCAACAAGGTCGTGAAGATCATCGCCGAGGCGATGGCGAGCGAGGTCTGCTCAATCTATCTGCTTCGCGACGGCGTGCTCGAACTGTTCGCCACCGTCGGCCTCAACCAGAGCGCGGTCCACGTCACCAAGCTGGCGCTCGGCGAGGGGCTGGTCGGAACGATCGCCACGGACGTCTCGATCCTCAACCTCGCCGAGGCACCGAGCCATCCCGAATTCGCCTATCGGCCGGAGACGGGCGAGGAGCTGTTCCACAGCTTCGCCGGCGTACCGATCATCCGGCGCGAGCGGGCGATCGGGGTGCTCGCGGTCCAGCATGCCGACGCCAGGGCCTATGACGCCCTCGAGATCGAGGCGCTTCAGACGGTTGCGATGGTGCTCGCCGAGCTGATCGCCAATGCCGGCCTCGCCGACAAGGCGGCCGCGGCCGGGACGACGGCCCGGGAGGAGGGTCCGGAGCGGCTCGACGGATTGAAGCTGGTCGCCGGAATGGCCCGGGGCCAGGCGGTCTACCACCAGCCGCGGATCCTCATCGAGCATACCGTCGCCGAGGATGTCGAGGCCGAGCGCCACCGAGTCTATTCCGCCTTCCGCAAGATGCGCGAGCAGATCGACAACATGACCAACCAGGCCGAGTTCGGAACGGCCGGCGAGCATCAGGAGGTGCTCGAGACCTACAAGATGTTCGCCTATGACGAAGGCTGGTCGCGGCGGATCAACGAGGCGATCGACAGCGGCCTGACGGCGGAGGCGGCGATCGAGCGGGTCCGCCAGCGCATGCAGATGCGGATGCGCGAGATCGACGACACCCTGCTCCAGGACCGCATGCACGACCTCGACGATCTGTCGAACCGGCTGCTTCGGATCGTCGCGGGGCAGCTCGGAACGGCGGCTCAGATGGGCCTTCCGCACGACGCGGTGCTGATCGCCCGCAACCTCGGGCCCGCCGAATTGCTCGAATATGACCGGCGGCGCCTGAAGGGCGTCGTGCTCGAGGAGGGATCGCTGACCGCCCACGTCACCATCGTCGCCCGGGCGATGGGGATCCCGATGCTTGGGCGGGTGCGAAGCGTCCGCCAGGTGATCGGCGAGGGCGACGAGATATTGCTCGACGGCGACGCCGGAGTCGCGTTCGTCCGGCCGACCGGAGCGGTCGAGGAGGCGTTCAAGGCCAAGCTGCTGATCACCCAGAAGCGCCGCGCCGAATTCGCGGCGTTGCGCGACGTGCCGCCGGTGACGGCGGACGGGGAGCGGATCGTTGTGATGGTCAATGCCGGCCTTCGCGACGACGTCGCCGCCCTGGAGATGGTGGGCGCGGATGGGATCGGCCTGTTCCGCACCGAGTTCCAGTTCCTCGTTTCCGCCACATTGCCGAGCCGTGAAAGCCAGCAGCGTCTCTACAAGGCGGTGCTGGAAGCGGCCGGAGACAAGCCGGTCATCTTCCGCACCATCGACGTGGGGGGCGACAAGGCCCTGCCTTACATCACCGTCGACAACGGCGCTCACGAGGAGAATCCGGCGATGGGCTGGCGGGCGCTTCGTCTCGCCCTCGACCGCGACGGCCTGATGAAGGCGCAGGCCCGGGCCCTGCTCGGCGCCGCCGCCGGGCGCGAGTTGAACGTCATGTTTCCGATGGTGTCCGAGCCCTGGGAATATGACGAGGCCCGGGCGCTGGTCGAGAAGCAGCGCGAATGGCTTGCAGGGCACAAGAAGAGGCTTCCGACCAGCATTCGCTATGGCGCCATGCTCGAGGTGCCGGCGCTGGCCGAGACCCTCGATATATTGCTGCCCAAGGTCGACTTCCTGTCGATCGGCACCAACGACCTCACCCAGTTCCTGTTCGCCGCGGACCGCGCCCATCCCAAGCTGGCCGAGCGCTACGACTGGCTGAGCCCGTCCATCCTTCGCTTCCTGAGGCGGATCGTGCGCGAGGCGGACGCCGCCGGAGTCCCGGTCGGAGTCTGCGGCGAGATGGGGGGACGGACCCTGGAGGCGATGGCTCTGATCGGGATCGGCCTCACCCGCTTCTCGATCACGCCGGCCGCGGTCGGCCCGATCAAGGCGATGATCCGGTCGCTCGACCGGGCGGCCTTGCTGCCGGTGATGGAGGGATGGCTGGCGCGGCCGCCCGCGGATATGCGCGGCGCGCTGGCCAAGTGGGCGGAGGAGCAGGGGGTTCAGGTCTGACCGTCATCCCGTCCTTCGATACGCCGGTTCGACAAGCTCACCGGCTACTCAGGATGAGCGGTTGAGAATTACCCCACCCGCTCATCCTGAGTAGGGACTGAGCTTGGCGAAGGCCCGTATCGAAGGACGGGATGATGGGGGAAGAGGTACCAAACGTGTCGCAGTCCGGTTGACTTTGCCCGCTCTCCCCGGCTCTATGGATATTGATCCAAATTGGTAGGAAATCGGGAGGATATGGCGGAAGCGGACCAGGATCAGCTGCTGGGCCAGTCGGTCGGCGAACGGCTTCGAGTCGCGCGCGAGGCCAAGGGGCTGAGCCTGGACGATGTCGCCCGCCAGACCCGGATCCCGGTCCGTCACCTCGAGCATATCGAGCGTGAGGAGTGGGACGCGCTGCCCGCCATCACCTACAGCGTCGGCTTCGCGCGAAGTTACGCCAATACCGTCGACCTCGACGGCGCCCAGATCGGCGCCGAAGTGCGCCAGCAGCTCGGCGGCGTCCGCCCGGGCAACGCCGCGGCCGCGCCTTTCTATGAGCCCGCCGACCCGGCGCGGGTGCCGCCGCGCTCCATCGCCATCGCCGCGGCGGTGCTCGCCGTTCTTCTCGTCATCGGCTATCTGGTCTGGCGCAGCAGCGCGGTCGACGACGACAGCCCGGCGGACGTCGCGATCACCCAGGCCGAGGAGCCCGCGGCCGTCAACCAGGCGGCGCCCGGCCCGGCCCGGCCGGCCGTCCCGGCGCCGGCGGCGGCCAACGGCCCGGTCGTTCTCACCGCGGCCGAGGATGTCTGGCTGAGGATCGATCAGGCCGGCGGCGGCGCGCCGCTCTACATGGGGACATTGAAGGGCGGCGAGAGCTATCAGGTGCCGGCGGGGGCGCAGTCGCCCCGGATCCGCACCGCCCGGGCCAACGTGCTTCGAGTCAGCGTCGGCGGGGCCCAGGTTCCGCCGCTCGGGCCGCCGGAGACGACCATCTCCAATGTCAGCCTGACGGCCGCCGACCTCCTCGCCCGAGCTCAGGGCGGCGCGGCTCCGCCGGCGGCTCCGCCGGCCGCGACCCCGTAATATTTCACTCTTCTACGCCGGCCCCAAGCCGGTTAGGATGAGGCTGACCGGCAGGGCGGGGGGATTTTGTGATGCGTTTTCATCTTGTTACGATGCTGTTGATGGCGAGCGTGGCGGCTCCTGCGATCGCCCAGCGCAACGAGAGCGCGGAACGAAGGATCGAGCGGCTCGAGCAGGAGCTTCGGGCCGTCCAGCGCCGGGTCTTCCCGAACGGCGCCCAGGTCGCGCCCGAGATCGAGCAGCAGCAGGTCCCCGGCACCCAGGCGGGAGTGCCGGCCTCGAGCGCCGTGGCCGACCTCACCGCCCGGGTCGATTCGCTTGAGGCGCAGCTTCGCGAGCTGACCGGCCAGGTCGAGCAGAACGGCAACCGGCTGCGGCAGGCGGAGGAAGGGCTGACCCGGCTGCGCGACAGCCTTGGGAGCCGACTCGACGCGCTCGAGCGGGCCTCCGCTCCGGCGGCCGAGCCCGCTCGTCCGTCTTCCTCGTCGCTCCAGCCGCGGCCCGCCGCCGACGACCCGCAGGACGACGAGCCGGCCGCCCGTCCCGCGGCCTCGGCTTCGGGCGAGGCGGCCGCCGAGGAGGCCTATAATGCCGGCTTCCGGCTGTGGGAGGCGAAGCGCTACACCGAGGCGCAAAAGGCGCTCGAGGCGGCCGCGAAGCGCCATCCCAAGAGCAAATGGGCGAGCTGGGCGAACAACCTCGCCGGCCGCGCCTATCTCGACGCCGGCAAGCCCGCCACCGCCGCCAAGGCCTTCCTCGCCAATTACCAAGCCAATCCCAAGGGCGAGCGCGCCGCCGACAGCCTGTATTTCCTCGGCCAGGCCCTGGTCTCGCTCGACAAGCCCGCCGACGCCTGCAAGGCCTATGACGAGCTCCAGGACGTCTATGGCGCGACCATGCGCGACTGGCTCAAGACGCGATTGCCGGCGGCGCGCACCCAGGCGAAGTGCAGGTAGTTTGCCTCCCCATCGAAGATGGGGAGGGGGACCCCGCTTTGCGGGGGTGGAGGGGTATCTGGCACAGCCCTGGAAGGTCACCCCTCCACCACCTTCGGTGGTCCCCCTCCCCATGCTGCGCATGGGGAGGCAAGATTACCTCCTTTTCTCAATCTCGTCCGCGCGCGCGTCATAGTCGGACGCCATCTGGTCGAGCGTCTCCACCACGTCGGGGGTGGCGATGCCTCGGGCGAGCCGGCGGCAGCGGCGGGCCTGCTCTCTCAGGAAGGCGGCGTCATCGCTCATGCGTGCTTAGCGAAAAAATCGTTGTCGGCGTTCCGTTTCAAGCGCCGGGGGGTTCTTTACGAACGACCTTACGCAACCGACACGGTTCGCAACGCGTCATACCGGACTTGATCCGGGACCCGTGAACGTCGCCGGTTGAAATATTTCCCGGTTCCGTGTTCATGGGTCCCGGCTTTCGCCGGGATGACGTTGGGTTCAGCAGGGGGTGAGGCGATGAAGGGGATGAATTTCATCTGGGCCGGCGCGAGCCTGATCGCGCTGGCGGCGGGGGCGGGCGCGATCGGCCAGGCGCGGGGCGGAGGAACCGGCCCTGCAGCCTATTGGATGAGCGCCGACACCCTGTCCGGCTTCGCCGCCATGGCCGGCGGCGGCGGACGTCCAAACGCGGGATCGGTGATGGGCTCGATGCTGGGCGGCGGACGCGGCGGCCGTTCGTCCTACGCCCACAACCTCACCCTCCAGCTCGGAAGCCCGCGCCGCGCCGCCGGAGCGCCGAGCGCCGAGCATGTCCCGCCGGCGGGGCTCCAGGCCGGCCAGGTCCTGCCGCTGATGACTCCGCAGGCGGCAGCGCGCACGACCGCGCCGGCCCAGCCCTGGGGTCAGATGGAGCGGCCGCGCGGGCGGATGCTGATCTACTGGGGCTGCGGCGAGCATGCCCGCCCGGGCCAGCCGGCGGTCATCGACTTCGCCTCGATGGCGGCGGGCAAGATGCCGCCGGCTTTCGCCAATATGGCGCTCAAGCCGATGATTCCCCCTTCGGCCGCGACCTCGACCACTTATGGCGAATGGCCGAACGAGCGCACCGAGACTCGCGTGCCGGCGGGTGGTTCGCTGGTCGGCGACCATGTCGTGCGCGGCAATTATTCGCCCGAGATCCGCTTCGCGCTCGGCGCGGGCCAGGATTTCCTCGCGCCGGTTACGCTCACCTCCAACAGCGCCGGCGCCTCCGGATCGATCCCGCTCGTCTGGCGGCCGGTGCCGGGCGCGCGCGCCTGGTTCGGCTCGATCATGGGCGCGGCGCAGAATGGCGACTTCGTGATCTGGACCTCGTCGGAGACCCAGGCGGCGATGATGGCGTTCGACTATGTCGCCGAGGCCGACGTCGCCCGTCTCGTCCAGAGCCGGGTGCTGATGCCGGCGACGGCGGACCGCTGCACCGTGCCCGCGGAGGTCGCCCGGGCGGCGCCGCAATCCATGCTGAGCCTGATCGCCTTCGGCGGCGAGAGCAATTTCGCCCAGCCCAGGCCCGCCGGCGCGGCGCGGGCCTGGCGGCCCGAATGGACGGTGAAGCTGAGGACGAAGTCGACCCATATGGGCATGCTGGGCATGACCATGCCGGGGATGGGCGACGCGGACGACGGCGATTCCGGGCAGTCGGAGCAGCGGCCGCGGACAAAGAAGGAGAAGCTGCGCAAGGGGATCGGGAAGATACTGGGGCAGTGATTGCCTCCCCATCGGAGATGGGGAGGGGGACCAGGCGAAGCCTGGTGGAGGGGTAAAGGGCGCAGGTCTTTGCCGTCTCACTCCTGACTCGCTGCTTCCGAGCCGCCACCCCTCCACCACACTTCGTGTGGTCCCCCTCCCCATGCTGCGCATGGGGAGGCAAGATCAGAAGAACAATTTCCTCACGCTGAGCCGCACCGAGCGTCCCAGCGGGTCGAGGTAGCCCGGCTGGTAGCTGATCGGAGTCGTCCCGAGCCGGTCGCGGACCTGCTGACGGGCGTCGAACAGATTGTCGATCGACAGGCTCACCCGCATTCCGCGCAGGATGGGCCGCTCGCGCGCGAATTTCTGAAGGCCGAGATCGGCGAACAGGCGCAAATTCACGGTGGCGAAATCGTCGAAGAAGAGATCGTCGCCGGCGCCTCCGCCCGCGACCGGTCCGCCGCGGACGAAGGTCGCGCTCTGCCAATTGGCGGTGAGGCGGGCGCCGAGGCCGTTCTTGAACAGGCCGCCCTGGAATTCGAGCTCGTGGCGCGGCCGGCCGCCGCGGCTGCTTCCGGCGGAGCCGTCGAGGAAGTCGAGCTCGGGCACGCCCGGACGGATCAGCACCGAATCGGTCAGGTGCCAGGTGTGGTAGAGGCCGAGCTGCAACCGCCCGCCGCCGCCGCCGCCGCCGAAGCCGCCGCGCCCGCCGCCGAAGCCGCCGCGTCCGCCGCCCCGACCTCCGCCGAAGCCGCCCGCGCCGCCTCCACGCGGTCCGCGCTCGCCGCGCGCGCCTTCACCCTGGGAGGGCTGCGCCGGAGCGGCCTGGCCGGGCGTGGTCCCACCGGGCGCCGGCGCTCCCGGAGCGCCCGCGGCGCCCTGGCCGCCTCGGCCGAAGCGTCCGCGGCCCTGGCCCGGCGGCGGCTGCTTTCCGACCGGAAGGCTGAGGTTGAACCCCCAGCGCAGCTCCGAGCGGTCCTGGCGCGCGAAATTGACCGGCCTTGTGTCGACGAGGAGCAGCCGGCCGTCGGAGTCGCGCTGGAAGCGGTCGGGGAAGGCCGCCTCGATCTCGGCCGTCGCCGCGGGGAAGCCGGAAATGGCATTGACGATCCGGCTGGATGTGAAGTTGGCGCTGAGCGAAAGGTCCGTCTTGGACAGCGGCCGGACGTTCGCGCCGATCTTCCACACCCGCCTGTTGTCGGCGACCAGAGCGGGATTGCCACCGTCGATCCGGGTCACCTCGACGGTCTCGCCGCGGACGAAATCGAAGACTCGTACGCCCGGAGTCGATTGCACCGGGTCGCCAAGCTGCTGCATCGAGGGCGCGCCGTCCTCGTCGGTGACCGACGCGATCAGGCTGACCTGCGAGATGGGCGACCAGTTGAGCCCGGCGCCGAGCGTTCGCAAAGTGCCGAAATCCGAGAGATGCTCGACCTCGGCGTTGAGGTTGGCCGAGAGGTTGCCGAGCGCGGTCAACACCGCCCGGCGGCGGCTTGCGATCGGGATGTCGATATTGACCTGCGCATGCTCGCGGGTGCGCGAGAGATCGCGAACGGTGAACAGGCCCGCTCGGTCCGAATGGCTGCTGAGGCCGCGAGCGTCGAAGCCGGCGCGGGCGGCCGCGGTGACTCCGCCGCCCGGCAGGTTGAACAAAGGTCCGTTCAGAAGCAGCTCGGCATTGCCGATCTGGCTGACCGAGCGTGTGCGGTCGAGGCCGGCAATGGTCTGGGTCTCGGTCTCGCTCGCGCTTCGGTCGAGATTGCCGGTCAGCGACCATTGCCACGGAGCGATGGCGCCGTTGACCGACAGGCCGAGATGGGCGGCACGAGTATCGCTCTCGCGGCGGAGGCCCGGGGGAGTCAGGCTCGGCCTGGGCAGGCCGAGGAAGGCGGTGCTCGAATTGACGTCGAACGTGCCGTTGAGGGTCGCCGAGACGGTCTCCGAGACGGCGCGGTTGATCGTGCCGCTCAGCTCCAGCCGGTCGGTCCGGGGCAGCAGGGTGCGGTAGCGGCCGAGCTCGATTCCGGCCACCGGCTCGGCCTGGATGATGTCGCGCTCGCTTTCGAACAGGGCCTCTGAGCGCCGGAATTCGGCGCCGAGGTTTATCCGGCCGGCCTGGTTGATCTGCAGGTAATTGAGCTCGGCGCCGTAGGATTCGCGGCCGCCGGCGGTGGCGATTCCGCCCTGGACCTCGGCCGTATAGGCGTCGAAGCGGCGCCTGAGGACGAAGTTCACCACCCTCTGGTCGGCGCGGTAGCCATATTTGAGCGCGACCTCCTCGGGCATGACGTCGATCCGGGTGATCGCTTCGGGCGGGATGTCGCGAATCTCGGCGAAACCGGAGATCCGGCGGCCGTTGAGGAGGATGACGGGGCGCCCGTCCTCGCGGCCGCGGCCGCTTCGGGTCTGCGGAGCGATCGCCTCGAGCAACTCGGTGATGCTGCCGACGCCGAGCGCTCGGATCTCGCGGCGGTCGAACTGCACCTCGGGCTGGATGTCGCCGATCACGGCGCCGCGCTGGCGCTGGCCGGTGACGACGATCGTCTCGCCTTCCTCCTCCTCGTCGAGATCGGCGTCGGGGTCGTCGGGATCGGCGGCCTCCGCGACAGGTTCGGGCCCGACCGGCTCCGCCTCGGGCGGCGCCGGAACCGGAGCCGGGACGGCGGTTTCGGCGGACGGCGCTTCCTGGGCGAGAAGGGGAGAATAAGCCGATCCGGCGAGGAGGGCGAGGACGAGTGCTTTGCGGGACGCCACGATTACTACCTTTTTTCTTTTCCAGGGCCCGACAGGGCCTGAAGGGGGCCGTGGGCCAGACCGGCTGAACGCATTCTGTATCCCCTCGTATCCTGGCGTTAAGGTGGGGCAATGGCCGCCGCTCCGCCCCCCGACCTCGTCTCGCGTTTCCGACTCGATCTGGAGTCGGTGGCGGGTCCCGATCCGGCGCGGCTCGCCCTTGCCGTCTCGGGCGGACCCGACAGCCTCGCTCTGCTGCTTCTCGCCCATGCCGCCTTTCCGGAGCGGGTCAAGGCGGCGACGGTCGACCACGGCCTGCGCGCGGAAGGCGCGGCGGAGGCGGAGGCCGTCGCCCGCCTGTGCGGCGAGATCGGGGTTCCGCACCATAGCCTCGCCGCTCGGGTCGAGCCCGCCGGGGAGGGGCTGCAGGCCGCGGCGCGCTCGGCGCGCTATGCCGCGCTGGCGGGCTGGATGGACATGGAGGGCCTTGGTCTCCTCCTCACCGCCCACCATGCCGACGACCAGGCGGAGACCCTGCTGATGCGGCTCAACCGGGGATCGGGCGTCGCCGGGCTCGCCGGGGTGAGGGCCGCCGGCGCGGTTCCGGGCACCGGCGGCCGGCTTCGCCTGTGCCGTCCGCTGCTCGGCTGGCGGCGAAGCGAGCTTCTGGCCGTGGTCGCCTCCGCCGGGGTCGAGGCGGCGCTCGATCCGAGCAACGCGGATGAAAGGTTCGACCGGGCCCGGCTCCGGCGCCGGCTCGGCGAGGCGCCATGGCTCGATCCCGCCGCGCTCGCCCGAAGCGCGGCCCTGCTCGCCGAGGCGGAGGCGGCGCTGGACTGGGCCGCCGGACCGCTCTTCGCGGCCCGGGCCGAGGCGGCGGACGAGGCGGTGATCCTGCGACCGAATGGCCTTCCGCCGGAGCTTCTGCGCAGGCTGGTGCTGCGCTGCCTTCGCCAGCTGGCACCGGGCGCGAAGCCGCGGGGGGAGGCGCTGGCGGCGTTCATCGCAAGGCTTGAAGAGGGCGGAACGGGGACCCTGTGCGAAGTGAAGGGACGGGGCGGCGAGACCTGGCGCTTCGAGCCCGCGCCGCCACGCCGCCGCTAGAGCGTTGAGGATTAGGTTGAATCACCCAAACCCGTTCGCCCTGAGCTTGTCGAAGGGCCTTCCTTCCTTTTTCATAAGGCGAAAGGGCAGGGCTTCGACAAGCTCAGCCCGAACGGAGACAGAGCGACCTGATCACCGAACGCTCTAGGCAAGCGTCGGCCCTATTTCTCTTCCGCGCGGTACAGGCTGTGGCAGGAATTGCAGCCGCTCGCGACCACCGGCGCCTGGGCGGCGAAGCCGGCCGTGTCGCCCGCTTTGGCGAGCTCGGCGAGCCGCGCCGAGGAGTCGCCGAAGGTCTTCGCTTTGGCTTCGAAATCCGCCTTGTTGGCCCAGATGGCAGGCAAGGCGCGGCTTTCGGGGCCGGTGCTGCCGTCCGGGAACAGGCCCGCGATCGAGTGGCCGAAATGGGCAAGGCCGTCGGCGGCATGTTCCTGGCGCCTGACGTCGGTTCCGTTCTTCACCGCGGGCATGACGCTTTCGAACATCAAGGTCGCGGCCATGTGCATCATCGCGTGGCGCGCCGCGATCACCTCGGCGGCGGTCGCTCGGTCGCGCTCGGGGCCCTCGTCGAAGAACGGAGTCTCGTCGCGGGCGATCGTGGCACAGCCGGCGAGCAGGGGCAGGAGCAGCAGGGGCAGTCGGCGCATGGACAACCTTTCGAAAAATGACTTCGCCGGGTGTAACATCGCACGGGTCGCGGATCGAGTCGGGCCCGTTCGGGTTCAGACGCCATGTCACGCGCTTTGCTGATCATCGCCCCGCTGCTCGTCGCCGCCTGCGGCGGGCCGGAGGACGACGACCGGCCTCGCGCGAACAGCGTCGAGGAGCTGGAGAATCGGCTCGAGAAGCTCGCCGATCGAACCAGCGAGGAGATCGAGCCCGCGCCGCGCCTGGCCAATCTGAAGGAAGCGGACCTGACCCCGGAGCTTCGCTCAAACCCGGCCTGCCGGCTCCACAGGGACCGACGGCTGCTCCTCGTCGTCAACGCCTCCGGCGCCGTCGCCCGGATCGACGGCCGGCGGGTACCGCTCGCCGTCTCGGGGCCGGTCGGGCCGACCGGCGGCTTCTTCACCGCTCCCGGGGCCACCGTCAGCGTCGGCCGAACCGAGCCGACGGGCAACGATTCGGCCGAATATGGCCGGGGCTGGCCGGCCCGGGCAACGGTGGGCGGCGACAAGGAACGCCCGCTCGAGAAGCAGGAGGCGACGTGGATCTGCGTTCGGTAAGCGGGGCGGTCAGGTTGCTCCTCGCCCGTCCCCCGTCACCCTGAGCGCCGGGTTGAGCGGAAGCGCGAGCAACGGCCGCATCTGCTCGTCGTCGACCTCGACCACGGCGTCAGGCGGCGCATGGCCCGAGATCAAGGCCGATTCCACCAGCTCGGCGGCAAGCCGCTCGGCCTCCGCCCGAGCCGCGGCATCGTCGCTCAGGCTCTTGCCGGCGAGATCGGGCAGCTCGAAATCCTCGCCCCGGACGTTGAAATAATAAGTGGGCATCGCAGACGCAAAGCGCGTGATCTGGATCAGGGTTGCGCGGGAAAAGCCGCCGCGAGGAAGATTTGCGTCGGGCCGTTATCGACGCGGAGCGAGCCGAGCCCTTGCCCGGGCCGGTTTGGGGAACCCGCCCGCCGCGGCGCTCGTTTCGCAAGCGCAACCCACCCCCGAAGAACGGAGCGTACCATGTCGAATATTCCCAGCAGCGCCATGCCCCATGCCAAGGCCGCCGAGGAACCGCAGCAGGAGCAGGGCGGCGCCACCCTTTCCGAGCGGGCCGGCAAGCTTGCCGAGCAGGCGGGCGATTATGCGCGGGAGAATCCGAAGACCGCGATCGCGGCCGGCGCCGCCCTCGCCGCGGGCGTGATCGCCGCCGCCGCCATCCCGCTGGTCCGCGGGCGTTCGGGCTCGGGCGCCGCCAAGAAGAGCGGCGGCGCCAGGAAGACAACGAAGAAGAGCGGCTCCTCCAACTAGGGCATGGCGGACCCGGGCGTCGGCGACAGGCTTCGCGAAGCCGCGGCGAATCGCGGGCTCAAGCTCGTCAAATCCCGGGTCCGCACCCCCGGCAAGGGCGATTACGGCCGCTTCGGCCTGACCGACGCAGCGGGCACGAAGCTGCTCGGCTTCGGCAAGTCGGGGCTAACCGCCACCGCCGGAGAGATAGAGGACTATCTCCACAAAGGCTTGGCGGCCGACTGGAAAAGCTCGCTTCGAGCCGCCGGCGCCAAGGCCCGGCCTCGATCGAAGAAGCGGGCGGCCGACCCGCCGGCTCCACGGGCCGCGCCGCCCGCGGAGCCAGAGCCCGAACCTGAACGTAAAGCGGAGCCGCCTCCGCCGCTCGCCGTCCGCCCGGCAAGGCCGGCGGACTCGGAGGCGATCGCCGCCCTAGTCACCGGACTCGGCTTTGCCGCGACCGCGGACAAGGTCGCGGGCCGGCTGACGGCGCTGAAGAAGGCGCGCGAGGCGCCCCTGGTCGCCGAGCGGGGCGAGGTGATCGGAGTGCTCGCCTGGCACGTCACGCCGGTCCTCCACCGGCCCAAACCGGTCGGGCGGATCACGATGATGGTCGTCGCCGAGGGCGAGCGCCGGAGCGGTGTCGGCCGCGCCCTGGTCGAGGCCGCCTGCGGCGAGATGCGCTCGAAGGGCTGCGGCCTGATCGAGGTCACCAGCAATGTCGATCTGTCCGGCGCCCACGGCTTCTACCGAAGGCTCGGCTTCGAGCGGACCAGCTATCGTTTCGCGAAGGCCTTGGGGGAGGAATGACCCCAAGGTCGTCCCCGCGAAAGCCGGAGCCCTTGAACATCCGCCTACGCGAATAATCTCATGCGGCGCTGTTCATGAGTCCCGGACCAAGTCCAGGATGACGTTCAACCGCGCGCGTGAGCCAAACGACGGCGGCCCTGGGGCGGCGGGGCGTCGCAGGCCTTGAAATAGAGGTGGCAGACGAGGAGCAGGAGCGAGACGCTGTAGAAGGCGTTGGCCAGAGCGTCGATCCGGGCGACGCTGAGCGGCAGCGACACCAGGAGGACCACCCGGAACAGCCATTCGCGCATCCGCGCCGTCTGGACGCCGATCGAGGATCCCGCCTGCCGGCAGGCGATTCGGCGCGCGCCCTCCATCAGCAACAGCCAGGCGAGCGCCACCAGCACGTCGGCGAAGATGCCGTCGTTCCTCCCCTTGCCGCCGATCGAGAGCGCCAGCCCGCCGAGATAGAAAGCGAGGTGGCCGTTCAGGCATTCGAGCGAGACCCGCCACTGGCCGAAGCCGAGGCGATGCTCGGCCCAGCCCGCCAGCGGCGAGAATAATCGGGTCAAGGCAAGGTCGTCGATCCGGGTCACGGACACAGCTTATCAAGCCGAGAAGTTGAGAAACGGCAAAAAAGTCACGATGGTTAAAATTCCCGCCGTGCTGTTGCACTCCCGCAACCCTCGGGCGCCCCTCACGTTGTCCCCGCCCACCCTATCAAGGAAGCCAAGCCGATGAACAGGGTCCCTTTGGCGCTTGCCGCTCCGCTGCTGATCTTCGGCTGCGGGCAGGACGGCGCCGCCGACGACAACGCCGCCGCGCTGGAGCGCGCGGCCGGCCAGAGCGGCCCCGAAGCCGAGGATATCTTGCGCAACGCCGCCGATCCGGGCGGCAACGTCCAGGACTCACTGCGGGCGGCCGGGAACGCCCAGGCCGCCACCCAGCCGCCGCCGAAGATTCTTGCCGAGGGAAATTCACAATAGCCCGTCATTCCGGCGAAAGCCGGAACCCATGAACACGGGCCGGCGAGGAGTCGCTCCGACCGGTGTTACTGGATCCCGGGTCAAGCCCGGATGACGGGAAAAGAACTGCGCTCATGGATTCCGGGTCAAGCCCGGGATGACGGGAAAAGAATTGCGCTCATGGATGCCGGATCAAGTCCGCCATGACGGCGTGTGCTCTGTATCAGGCCCCTCCCTTGCCGACCGGGGCGCGGCGCGGTACGAAGGTGTTAAGTCACCGGCGGCCTCCGGCCTGCCGGAACGAGAAAAAAAGAGTGTTTCCGCTATGGCGCAGCAGGTTGCTACGGCTCCGCTCCCGCCGGCAACCGGTCCGGCTGAACTCGCGACGCATGCGCTCGCGCAGCGGCCTTTCCGCTCTCCCCGGCATACCTATGGCGCGCTCGATCTGGGCACCAACAATTGCCGGCTGCTGATCGCTCGCCCGGCTGAAAACGGCTTCGTCGTCATCGACGCCTTTTCGCGGGTGGTGCGACTCGGCGAGGGGCTGGCCGGCAGCGGCCGGATCGCCGACGCGGCCATGGACCGCGCCGTCGCCGCACTCTCCGTCTGCGCCGAGAAGCTGAAGAGGCGCCATGTCTCGCTCGCCCGGTCGGTCGCCACCGAAGCCTGCCGCCGAGCCGTCAACGGCCGTCAGTTCGTCGAGCGGGTGCGGCACGAGACCGGCATCTGCCTCGAGATCATCGCTCCGGAGGAGGAAGCCCGGCTCGCGATGCTCGGCTGCCACCGGCTGCTCGAGCCCGGCGACGCCCCGGCGCTCATCTTCGACATCGGCGGCGGCTCGACCGAACTGATCCTGATCGACACCGACGCCGAGGGCACGCCCAAGATCAAATGCTGGTGGAGCGCGCCCTGGGGGGTGGTGTCGCTGACCGAGAGCGAGGGGCGCGACTTCGCCGACGCCGACGAACGGCTCGCCGCTTACGGGCGGATGAAGGAGCGGGTCCGCCACGCCTTCCGGCGATTCGCCGAATTGCTGCCGCCGCGCGAGGGCAATATCCGGCTGCTCGGCACCAGCGGGACGGTGACGACCCTGGCCAGCGTCCACCTCGCCTTGCCGAGCTACGACCGCCGGGCGGTGGACGGGCTGATGATGCCGGTCGATAAGATGCGGGCGGTCAATCATATGCTGTCGCGGATGAGCTTCGCCGAGCGCGCCGAATTGCCCTGCATCGGCGCCGAGCGCGCCGACCTGGTCGTCGCCGGCTGCGCAATCCTCGAGGCGATCATGGACATCTGGCCGGCCCAGACCCTGGGAGTCGCGGACCGCGGGATTCGCGAGGGCATATTGCGCTCGCTCATGGCCAAGGACGGACACAGATTGTGAGGGGACTTGCCTCCCCATGCCCCCGGCATGGGGAGGGGGACCATGCGAAGCATGGTGGAGGGGTGACCTGGAGTTGGCCTGCCCCCGGTCACCCCTCCACCACCCTACGGGTGGTCCCCCTCCCCATCTGCGATGGGGAGGCAAACGGTTGGTAACCCGGGTAAAAACGGCCAAGGGCCGCAAGGTCGGCTCGACCGCATGGCTCGAGCGGCAGCTGAACGATCCCTATGTCAAGCGCGCCAGGGCCGAGGGCTATCGCTCCCGGGCCGCCTACAAGCTTATCGAGCTCGACGACCGTTTCGGCTTCCTGAAGGGCGTGGAGCGGGTCGTCGATCTCGGGGTCGCGCCGGGCGGCTGGACCCAGGTCGTGCGCAAGCGGGTGCCGAAGGCGGCGGTGGTGGGGATCGACCTGCTTGCGACGGACCCGATCGACGGCGCCACCCTGCTCCAGCTCGATTTCCTCGCCGAGGAGGCGCCGGAGCGGCTGCGCGAGGCGCTCGGCGGCCCGGCCGACCTTGTCCTGTCCGACATGGCGGCGAACACGGTCGGCCATCCCCAGACCGACCATCTGCGCACCATGGCGCTGGTCGAGGCCGGGCTCGAATTCGCCGGCGAAGTGCTGAGGCCGGGCGGCGCCTTCGTCGCCAAGGTGCTCGCGGGCGGGGCCGACAACCATCTCGTGGCGCAATTGAAGCGGCGCTTCACGGCGGTCAAGCACGCCAAGCCCCCGGCCAGCCGCAAGGGCTCGTCCGAATGGTATGTCGTCGCGCAGGGGTTCAAGGGCTGAGCATTAATTCGGTGTCTGACACCGAATTATCGACATGGGCCGTCATCCCGGCGAAAGCCGGGATCTCGGGAGATCCGCAGAGACTTCTTGTCCTGAGGTCCCGGCTTTCGCCGGGATGACGACTAGCCCGTCACCGCCGGGCAGACCGGTATGTCCTTCGGCTCCGGGCGGGCGCCGACGGGCTCGAACTGGGCGAAATAGGATTCGGAATCCTGAAGCCGCTCGAAGCGGGTAAGCTGGTAGCCGACCGCGGCGAACTCGCAGATGAGCAGCCGCGGAGGCGTGCCGTGGCGGTCGGTCGGCCGGTCGGCGTCGACCACGACGACCCGGCCGTTCTTCTTGAGGTCGGGCCTGAGGTTCCACAGGAACTCGCTCGGCCGCTCGATCTCATGATACATGTGGATCATGAAGACCCGGTCGAAGCTCGCGTCGGGGAGCATCGGATCGTTGGGCTTGCCGAGCTTCACCGCGACATTGTGAAGGTCCTCGCGGGTGACCCGGTTGGCGAGCGAGTCGCGGGTCGCGGGCACGATATCCTCAGCGAGGACCCGGCCCTTGCGGCCGACCAGGGGCGCGAGGCGGACCGTATAATAGCCTTCGCCGGCGCCGATGTCGGCGACGTACATGCCCGCCGCGATGTCGGCGAGGTCCATCACCGTCTCCGCCTCGCGGACGCTGTCGCGCGCATCCTCGTTCGAATAGCTGGCCGAGACGATCGGCGACACCGGCCGCTTCGGCTTGGGGAAGGGAGATTCCTCCGTCTTCTCCTGGCAGGCGGCCAGGAGGAGAGGGACGAGGAGGAGTGCGCTCAGTTTCCTTCCCCGAATTTTCGGGGGAGGGGGACCGCGCGTAGCGCGGTGGAGGGGTTCTGCGGGCGTTGGAAGAACCCCACCACCATGCTTCGCATGGTCCCCCTCCCCGGCAAAAGCCGGGGAGGATTTAGGGGGGCGCCTAGTCCACATCTTCGACTTCGACCTTCTCGCCGGTCACGCGCTGCGAAAGGGCTGCCGCCATGAAGCGGTCGAGGTCGCCGTCGAGGACGTCGGAAGGGGCGGTCGACGTGACTCCGGTGCGCAAATCCTTGACCAGCTGGTAGGGCTGAAGAACGTAGGAGCGGATCTGGTGGCCCCAGCCGATGTCGGTCTTGGCGGCATGCTCGGCGCTCGACTGGGCCTCGCGGCGCTGGAGCTCGGCCTCGTAGAGCCGGGCCTTCAGCATCTTGATCGCCTCCGCCTTGTTCTTGTGCTGCGAGCGCTGGTTCTGGCAGGCGACGATGATCCCGCTGGGCACGTGGGTGATCCTGACCGCGCTGTCGGTGGTGTTGACGTGCTGGCCGCCGGCGCCCGACGCCCGGTAGGTGTCGATCTTGAGGTCGCTCTCGTTGACCTCGACGTCGATATCGTCGTCGACCACCGGATAGACCCAGACGCTCGAGAAGCTGGTGTGGCGCCGGGCGTTGGAATCGTAGGGGCTGATCCGGACCAGCCGGTGCACTCCGCTCTCGGTCTTGGCGTAGCCGTAGGCATTTTCGCCCTTGATCATCAGGGTGGCCGACTTGATTCCGGCCTGCTCGCCGTCATGATAATCGACCACCTCGACCTTGAAGCCGCGGCGCTCGGCCCAGCGCCTGTACATGCGCTGGAGCATCTCGGCCCAGTCCTGGCTCTCGGTGCCGCCGGCGCCGGCATTGACCTCGATATAGGTGTCGTTGGCGTCGGCCTCGCCGGCGAGCAAGGCGGTGACCTTGTCGCGCTCGGCCTGCCCGGCGAGCTCGGCGAGCGAAGCGACCGCGTCCGCCTCCATCGCCTCGTCGCCTTCCGCCTCGGCCATTTCCAGAAGCTCGACATTGTCGTCCAGCTCCTGCTGGATGGCCCGGGTGGCGCCGATCGCCTCCTCCAGCCGCCGCCGCTCGCGCATAACCTCCTGCGCGGCCTTGGGGTCGTTCCACAAAGCCTGGTCCTCGACCTTGGCGTTCAATTCCTCGAGACGCCGCAGCGCCCGGTCCCAGTCGAGGAACCGGCGGAGCAGGTCGAGCGCCGACCTGATCTGGTCGACATGGGCTTGCGCTTCGGCGCGCATCGTTCCGTACCTTTCGTCATCCCGGGAACCCGCAAGCCGGGACCTCGGGGAGACCCGCCGAGACTAATTTGTCCTGAGGTCCCGGCTTCCGCCGGGATGACGGGTTTAGCCGGGGACTAGTAGATTCCCCCCTGATTTTGCAAGAAGGCGCTGTCGCGTTGCGTTTCGGTGCGCTGCACCTGGACCTTGCGCGCCACCTTTTCCGGCGGGCGGTTGGCCATTTCGTCGCGGCGGATCGAGCGCCGCGGCTCGCTCTCGGGCTTGAAGGCTTCCCAGATCACGCCGGCCTTGGCTTCGTCGGTCGGCCAGGCCCCGAACACCTTCTTGCCCGAGCGCCGGTCGATCCGGACCATCCGGATTCCGGACGGCGCCCGGAACGGCAGCTTGGGCATGTCCTTGAACGCGGTCTGGGCGAATTGCTTGAAGATCGGCGCCGCCAGGGTTCCGCCCTGGGCATAGCCGCCCATCGGCCTGGGCTGGTCGAAGCCCATGTAGATGCCGGCGACGATTTCCGGGCTTCCGCCGACGAACCAGACGTTGGTCGGGCCGGTCGTCGTCCCGGTCTTGCCGAACAGGGGCCGGCCCAGGTCGCGAAGCACCTGCGCGGTGCCGCGCTGAACGACGCCTTCGAGGATGTGGACCATCTGATAGGCGGTGAGCGGGTCGAGCAGCTGCTTGGTCCTGAGCGGTGGCCTGGGCATCGGCTTGCCGTCCCAGTCGCGCGCGTTGCACCCGTCGCAGGGCCTGGTATCGGCGCGGTAGATGGCCTTGCCGTTGCGGTCCTGGACATAGTCGATCAGGGTCGGCTTCACCTGCCGGCCCTGATTGGCGAGGATCGCGAAGGCGTTGGTCATCTTGAGAACGGTGGTGTCGCCGGCGCCCAATGCGATGGCGAGATAATTGGGATAGTCGCCGACGCCCATGATCCTGGCGAGTCGGGTCACCTTGTCCATCCCGGTCTGGTTGGCGGCCCGGACCGTCATCAGGTTGCGCGACTGCTCGATTCCCCAGCGCATCGTCTGCGGCCCGGCATTGCCGCCCGAGAAGTTGCGGAAGCATTTGTTGCCGAGGCCGGCGCCCTGCCAGACGCAGAAGGCGCCGTCGACGATGATCGAGGCCGGGGTCATGCCGTTGTCGAGCGCTGCCGAATAGACGATCGGCTTGAAGGTCGAGCCGGACTGGCGCTGGGCCTGGACGGCGCGGTTGAAATCGTCGCCGCGGGCATCGAAACCGCCCTGCATGGCGAGCACCCGGCCGGTCGCCACTTCCTCGACGACCATTCCGCCCTTCACTTCGGGAATGGAACGCAGCGACCAGATGCCGCCGTCGCGCTTGACCGCGATCACCATGCCCGGCCGAAGGAAGTTGAAAGCCGCGGTGCCGGTGCCTCGCTTGGGCATGGCGGCGGCGTAAGCGGGAAGATCGCCGGTCGAGCCGTCAGTGAAGCCCAGAGTCGCGCTCTGGCCCTCGCGCGAAAGCACGACGGCGGCCCGCCAATCCTCATAGCCGACTCCGAACGGCGCCCGGGCCAGCTGGCCGCGCCAGTCGCCGCTGACGTCGACCTTGAGGCCGGGATCGCGCCAGCCCTTGCCGCGATCGTAGCGCATCAGGCCGTCGCGAAGCGCCATTTCCGCCGCCTTCTGCTTGGGCACGTCGAGCGAAGTGCGCACCCACAGGCCGCCCGTATAGACGCCGTTGGGCCCCTTTTCCGTCTGCTCGCCCCAGCGGACCATCAGCTGGCGCCGCACTTCCTCGACGAAATAGCCGTTTACGTTGCGGACGCTGTTGGTCGCGAAACGGACGGTACCCAGCGGCTCCGCCTGGGCGGCGGCGCGCTGGGCGGCGCTGATCTTGCCGTTGCGCTCCATCTCGGCGAGCACCCAGTTGCGCCGGTCGAGCGCGCGCTGGGTGCGCCGCTGCGGGTCGTAATTGCTCGGCGCCTTGGGAAGGATGGCGAGATAGGCGATTTCGTGAAGCTGGAGCTGCTCGACGTCCTTGTCGAAATAGGCTCGCGCCGCCGCCTGCACCCCGTAAGCATTCCGCCCCAGGAAGATCTGGTTGAGATAGAGGGCCAGGATCTGCTTCTTGGTCAGAACGCTCTCGATGCGTCGGGCAAGAAAGGCTTCCTTGATCTTGCGGGTGACCGAATATTCGTCGCCGAGCAGAAGGTTCTTCGCGACCTGCTGGGTGATGGTCGAGCCGCCGCGGGCGCGCTCGCCGCTGCCGACCTTGGAGATATAGTCGCCGACCGCTCCGACCAGGCCCGGATAGTCGATCCCGCCATGGGAGAAGAAGGTCTTGTCCTCGGCCGAGGTGAAGGCGTCGACCAGAGGCTGCGGGAATTCGTCGAAGGAGAGCTCGACCCTCCGCTCGCGGGCGAAGGTCTGAACCGGCTCGCCGTCGATTCCGCGCACGTTGGTCGGAAGCGGCGGCTGATAGGTGAGCAGGGTCTCCGCCGAGGGCAGGTTGCGAGCGAAGAGCAGCCAGAGGAGGAAATAGAGAATGATCGGGATCGCCGCCAGATAGGTGAGGATCCGCACCCATTTCCGGCCCCAGGCACGCCGAACGACGCCTCCGGCCCGGCTGCCGGCGTGGCGATAGAGGGTAAGGCGGGTGGGGGCTGCTTCAGCGGACATTCGGCAAAGCTCTAGCCGATCATCGAAGCGCGGTGAAGCGCCTCCAGCCTTGACTTTTCAGAATTATTGTATATACAATAATCATGTGGAAGTCGAATTCGACCCGGCCAAGCGCGAACGGACGTTGCGACGGCATCCTCAACGGCGCGGTGGTCGAATGCGTCTGGACGAAGCGAGGCGATGCCCGACGAATCATCAGCCTTCGGAAGGCGAAGAAAAATGAACGAGAAATCTACCATCTCAACGGACCATGACGACGATGAGGTCGATGACATGTATGACCCGGACGATGCGCCGATCCTCACCCCGGAAAGGGCGGCTCGGGCACCAATTGCTGTCGGTGAAAGGATCATTCGCGAGGCCGATCCGCCGTTGGGTACGCGTCGAGGACGCCCGCGCAAGCCTGAAGCGGAGCGCAAGGAGCTGGTGTCGATTCGTCTCTCGCCGCAAGTCGTCGAATGGCTGCGTGCCAGCGGGCCCGGCTGGCAGACCCGGGTGGAGGATCTGCTCAGGCGCGAAATGGGCATCGCCGCCGAATAATTGGCTCAGCGCGCCGCCACCCGCACCAGCTTCCGCGCGAAATGGGTCTCGATCGCGCTCTTCATTCCCAGGGCGATCTGCTGCCGGCCCTCGGCGGAAGCGATGTAGGCGGTGTCGGTGGCGTTGGTGAGGTAGCCGGTCTCGAACAGGATCGAGGGCACGTCCGGCGCTTTCAGCACCACCAAAGAGGCGAAGCGGTGATATTCCGGGCGGAAGGGGAAATAGGCCGAGGCCTCACGTTTCAGCAAGGCCGCGAATTCCGCCGAGACGGTCATGCTCTCGCGCTGCGCCAGGTCGATCAGGATCCGGTCGACACCCGTCTCGCCGCTGAGCGAGGCTCCGGCGATCCGGTCCGACCGATTCTGCTGCTCGGCGATGAGGGCCGCCTCACGGTCCGAAGCCACTTCCGACAAGGTGTAGATGGTCGCGCCGCGGGCGCCGTCGTTGGAGGGCGCCGCATCGGCGTGGATCGAGATGAACAAGGCGGCGCCCATCTTGCGGGCGATCTCGTAGCGATCCTTGAGGATGAGATAGCGGTCGTCCTCCCGGGTCATCGCCACCCGCACCCGGCCGGAGGCGGCGAGCGCGTCGCGGATCGCGGTTGCGATGGCGAGCGTGACGTCCTTCTCGCGGCGCGCTCCGAACGGGGAGACGGCGCCCGGATCGCGGCCGCCATGTCCCGCGTCGAGCACCACCAGCGGGCGCGCCGGATCGCCGACGACGCGCGGCAGGCCGGTCACCGCATCGCTTCGGTCTGCGAGCGCGATCGGCACCCCTTCGTCGCGCTGAGCCCGCGGGCCCGACGGCGTGACGGCCGTGACGAGGGCGATCAGAAGGGCGAGCAGGAAGTCCATCGCCGGCCACTATCCGGGCGGCCGCCCCGCTTGGCAAGCGGCCGTCCGGCCTCCGGACATCGGCCGCAAGGATCGGAGTGCGGCGCCGGCCTCGGCCCGCTAGGCGGGGCCATGAACGAAGCAAGCATGGATTGGCCGGCGGCCGGCGCCGCGCTCGACGAGCAGGGCTGGGCGGTCTTTCCCCGCCTTCTCGATGAAAAGGCCTGCCGCGAGGCCGCCGGCCTGTGGGGCGACGAAAGCCGCTTCCGAAGCCGGGTGACGATGGCGCGCCATGGCTTCGGCCAGGGCGAATATCGCTATTTCGACTATGCGCTGCCGGAGCCGGTCGCACGTCTTCGAGCGGCCTTATACCCGCCGCTCGCCGAGGTGGCGAACCGGTGGCAGGCGGCGCTGGCCCGGCCCGGTCGCTACCCGGCGGCCCATGAGGACTATCTCGCCCGCTGCCGCGCCGCCGGCCAGACCCGGCCGACGCCGCTCCTGCTTCGCTACCGGGCCGGCGACTATAATTGCCTCCATCAGGACCTGTACGGCGTCGAGGCGTTCCCGCTGCAGCTTGCCATCTTGCTCTCCCGGCCGGGCGAGGCGTTCAGCGGAGGCGAGTTCCTGCTGGCCGAGCAGCGGCCCCGCCGCCAGTCGCGGGCGACGGTGGTGCCGCTCGACCAAGGCGACGCGGTGGCGTTCGCGGTGAGCGAGCGGCCGGTTCGAGGGAGCCGGGGCGTCTACCGAAGCCGGATGAAGCACGGCGTCAGCACGATCCGCTCGGGCGAGCGCTTCACCCTCGGCCTCATCTTCCACGACGCGGCGTGATCGTCCTCCCCCCGAGCAAGCTCGGGAAGGATCTTAAACCGTCAGAGCGACGAAGGGCACTGGCGCGCTCTTCCTGAGCACGATCGGCCGGCCGCAATCGGCCTGGAACAGCTCGCCGTCGAGAAGGACGTTCGAATGGTCGCCCTCGATCCTTATCTCGTCGCCGCGCTCGAGATGGACTCCGGTCATCCGCTTGCGGCCGAGCCGGCCGCGAACCGCCGCGACGAAGGCGCCGAGCAGGGCGCCGATATTGCGGTCGATGACCAGCATCTGCATCGCGCCGGTGCGCGCTCCGGCGCCAGGCATCGAGCCCTTGAACAAAAGACGCTGGAGCGTCGTCACCATCAGGAAGGCGAACTTCCCGTTCAATTCGCCGCCCTTCATCCCCGATACCCTGAGATTGGCCGGCGGAGGGGGAAGGAAGCTCGCCCGGCGGCCCAGCACCACTCCGAGCAGGCCGAGCACCAGCGCCAGCGCGTGGGCGAGCCAGTTGGGCAGCCCGAGCGGGTAGAGCTTGTTGCGGCAGTAAAGCATCGTGTCGGCTAGGTAGGCGCCGCCCAGGAACATGCCGAGCACCGGCTTGCCGTGGCCCGCCCCGCCCGAAAGCGTGATCAGCTCGCGCTGGACGATGTGCGGCGCGAGGTCGGTGCGGGCGATGGCCAGCACCCGCTCCAGCGTCTCGAGCGCGTCGGCGCCCGCGCCGAGATCGTAGGCGATGAGGTTGGTCTTGCCGTTAGGAAGCACCGCCACCGGCGGCGGGTTGTCGCCGAAATGGCGGCCATTGTAGATTTCGGTCAAGGCCGCCTGGACGGTGCCGTCGCCGCCGTTGATCACGAGCACCCTCGGCTCGACCAGGGCGATGGTCCTCAGGGCGGTCGCGATCTGGTCGACTTGTTCGACCTCGTAATGGAAGATGTCCTTATGGTCGGCGCAGAAGCTTCGGACGGCCGGAAGCAACGCCCTGTTTCCGGTCGACCGCGGGTTGGAGAGAAGCGCGACCCGGGCCATTCCTACCGGCCGATCGGAGCGATGGAGAGGCCGCTGCGATAGTTGAGCACCACCGGTACCGTCCTGACGCCGCGACCGACGGTTACCGCCGCCGCCCGGTGGGAGGGCTTCAGCTTGAGAAGCGAGAGCTTCGGATTGTTCGAGAAACCGCCGCCGTCATTCCAGTTGGTCTTGCCGTTATTGTCGGCATCGTGGCGAACCGCGATGGCGTAGGTGCCGGCGCTCGGAACCGCCACGCAGACGTTCATGGCGCCGGCGCGGGTGACCGGAAGGTCGATCCGCTTCAGCTTGCTTCCCCTTTCGAGGAACTGGGCCGGATTGCCGCCGTAAAGCTGGATTCGAAGCTTGCCGACGCGATTCTTGAAACCGTTGACGCTGACCAGAACGGCAGGCCGGTTGGCGCCGGCGCTGCAGGCGGCCGCGTCGGGGCCGAGCGCGGCCTGCGCCGGGGCGGCGCTGGCGCTCAGAGCGGCCGCGCAGACGGCGGTGGAAAGGAAGAGTCTCGACATCGCCGGTAGAACTCCTGGGCGCTTGCGCCGCCGCGACGGGCGGCGTGACGCGTGGATGATGGCCCCCATCGCTCTTCCAATCGCTCAGGCTTGCGGCCAAATTATGGTCATTGCGGGTCGAAATGCGTTCGCTACCCCGTTGAATCGTCTCGATTGTGGCAACTCCGGTCCGCCGCTGCCCGGCCGAGGGGATGCGGGGCTTCGCCGGAAGGAGCGCCTGATCGGGTGTGCCCTGTCGGGATCGGCCGTCAGGAACATAATGTGGATCAACTCGTTCGATCTTCAGCGCAGCTCCCTTGGTGCGCATCAGCAATGACTTCCTGGCGCTCCGGACCGAAGGACTTTCCGGGGCGCCATTTTTTTGCCGCCGGTCGCTCTGTACACAGGCGATTTATCCATGTTAGCGTCCGCGCGGATCCCGAGGTCACGCCGGGATCCAAGGCGCTTCGGCCGCCCTGCGGCCGGAGCGTCTCTTTTGGTAGTCATGAAGGGGGAAGCTGATGAGAATGATCGTTAAGGGCGCGATGGTCGCCGGTCTGATGGCGCTCGGCGCTTGCAACAGCTCGGAGTCCGAAAGAGCGGCCGACAATGTCGAGGCCGTCTCCGAGAACAAGGCGGACGTGCTCGAAGAGGCCGCCGACAATGCCGCCACCGAGAACGCCTCCGACGCGCTCGAGAACAAGGCCGACGCGGTCCGCGACGCCGGCGAGAACAAGGCCGACGCGATCGAGGCCAACGGCCAATAAGCTATAAGGGGACAGCGGCTTTTCGCTGCAAGAGCCGCTGTCCCCGCCGCAAAGGTGCCGCTTAAAGGGCCCTGATCCCCGGCTCCGCCGTCCGGGACTGAAGCCGTTCGCCCAGCGCCCGGACTCAGGCGAGGGCGCGCTCCGGCAAGCGGGTCGGAGCAAGGCGCAGCCCGGCGCCGCCGCACCCGGCGCTCTCCTTCAAGCCCTCCGATAACCGCGACTCCAATCCCACAATCGGGCCTGCACGTTTTCTCCTCCGCCTGCGCACGCGCGGCGCCATCGCCCGGCCGGCGAACGCGGCTAGGCGGGCTCATGCATGGAAAGCATTCCGGAGGGATGAAGAACCGGCGCTTCGTCGACCGGCTCGGCTTCGCGGTCGCCGGCCTGCGCCTCGTCTTCGCCCGCGAGAAGAGTTTCCGCGCCCAGTGCGGGCTCGCCCTCGCCGCCATCCTCGTTACCCTCGCCCTTCGGCCTGGACCGCTCTGGTCGGCGCTGGTCGGGTTGGCGATCGCCCTGGTCCTCGCCCTCGAGCTCGCCAACAGCGCGCTCGAATATCTGCTCGACCATCTCCACCCGGACCGGGCCCGCGAGATCGGCGCGGCCAAGGACGCGGCCGCAGCCGCCGTCCTCGTCGCCAGCCTGACCGCCGCCGTCATCGGGGCCCTGATGCTGCTGGCGACGCTCAGCCGCGGCTGAGCGCCCCGGCCACCGTACCGGCTCGGGAACGATTCACCCGCCTTGCACGCTTTCACCCCGGGCCCGATGGGGCGGCCCGCAAATCCGAGGAGAAAAGTGATGCGTAACAAAGCAGCGCTCGCACTCGCGTCGGCCGGCATGATCGCCATGCTCGGCGGCTGCGAGACGGTGGCCGAGGAAGCGAACGAGGCGGTCGGCTTCGAATATGTGGCGATGCTCGCGCCGGCCGGCGGCGGCTCGGGCTCCGGCAAGGCCGAGATCAGCCTCAACGACGCCACCAACACGCTGTGCACCGATCTCGAGCTCGCCGCCGGAGTCACGATGACGGTCGGCCACGTCGTCGGCCCGGACGGCAACGCGATCGCCACCCTCGACGTGCCGAAAGCCGACAATGACAGCGCCGATTGCGACGCCATCACCGACGCCCAGTTGGACGCCATCAAAGCCAATCCCGGCGCCTTCAAGGTCCATGTCGGAACGACCGCCGGCGACCTTTACGGAACGCTCGTAAAAGAGGGCTGATCCCGCCCGGGGCCGAAGCATTCCACCGGAAGGGCGCCTGCGCGGATGTGCGGGCGCTCCTTCAACCGAGAGAGGCGAGCGGAACCGGACCGCCTCCGAAACGTCTTATCCTTATCGGCCGCGCCACTAAGCCTGCGTGCCGCGGGAGAACAACATGACCCTTATCCTGATCCTCGTCGTCGGCGCCGTCTGCGGCTGGCTCGCCGGAATCATCACCAAGAGCGGCGGTGGCCTCATTTTCGACATCGTCGTCGGGATCGTCGGCGCCCTGATCGCCGGCTGGCTCTTCGGCGGCGGCGCCTCGATCCTCAATGGCCCGCTCAACCTGATGGCCTTCCTCTATTCGCTGCTCGGCGCGGTGATCCTGCTCCTCATCTTCAAGGTCATCCGCCGCGCGACCTGAGGCCCGAAGCGAAGCGAGGGTGGGCGCCCACCGCCCCCCCTCGCTCCGTCACCCTGAACTTGTTCCCATTTTGTCCGTCGCGGCCGCACCGGCCGGGGCAATCGTCCTCATTGCCGGTCCTGACGACCGCCGCGGCGGTGATGGCGGGTGACTAAAGGCCGCAGTCCACCACCTCGCCGGTCGGCTCGACGCCCGGGCACCAGGTGGCGAGGTCGACCACATAAGCGTCTGCGGCGTAGCGGTTGAGGGCCCGGAAAGCCGGCAGGTGCCGGTTCGCCTCGGCGCGGGTGGCGAAGAGGGCGGCGCTCCTGAACAGGCCCTGGCGGCGGAAGAGAAGGAGTTCGCCGGCCCGAAGCCGTTGCGCCAGCGCGAGCTGGTCGTTCGCTTGGTCGCGGGGCCGGTCGGCGCCGAAGACGATGGCGAAGCGGTCGCCTCCGGTCGCGCCCCTCGGCAGCACGCTGATGGCGCCGGCCGTGCTTTTCGCCGCCTGCTCGAGCTGGACCCGGGTTTGGGAGAGGGAGTCGAGCGTGGTCTGGCCGCCGGAGAGCGCCCGCTGCGCCAGGACCCGCGAGGCGGCGGCGCTCGCCGACGGCACGGCGCCGGCGGGCGAGCGCTGCTGCAATTCCTGAAGCGCCGCCTGCGACGCCCGCAAGGCCTCAGCGGTGCTGTCGTAGCTGGCGCGAAGGGCGCCGAGTTCGCGCTGCGCGGACCTGAGGGCCGCCGCATTCTGCTGGAGCGCGTCCGAGCTTTCCGCGACGGACTGCTCGACCGCCTGCCGCTCGACCGTGATTCCGCCGATGGAGATTTTCGACGCCTTGGCTTTGTCCAGGATTCCCGCGAGCAGAGCATCGTTGAAGATGAGCATGTAAACGACGACAACGATGAAGATCGCCTTGCCGATGTCGAACAGATTCTTGGCGATCTCCGTCCCGTCCTTGATCCCGGCCGCCGTGATTCCGCCGTTCGCCTCGTCCCCCATCGCGCCCTCCGCCGTCCTGCACGCCGGTCGCGGCGGCCATCCCTCTTAGCATGCGGCGGCCCCGCGCGGGAGATGGCCCGGCGGCCGGTCGGCGGCCCCCGGCGCCGTCTTCCCTCTTGCCAAGCGGATCAAACCGCCTCTTTGATCTCGGCGTGACGCTCGCGACCCAGATCGACCGCTATCTCGCCCGGCTCATCCTCGTGCCGCTGCTGGCGACCCTGACGCTGGCGGCGATGCTTCTCATCCTCGACAAGATGCTTCGCCTGTTCGATTTCGTCGTCAGCGAGGGCGGGCCGGTCGGGGTGGTATGGCGGATGCTCGCCAACCTTGTCCCGGAATATCTCGCGCTCGGGATTCCGATCGGGCTTCTGCTGGGCACCCTGCTCGCCTTCAGGAAGCTGGCTTTGTCGTCAGAGCTGGACAGCCTGAGGGCGGTCGGGCTCGGCTATACGCGGCTGCTGCGCGTTCCCTACATCTTCGCGATCGCGCTGATGGGGCTCAACGTCGCCATCGTCGGCTTCGTCCAGCCGGTGGCGCGCTACGGCTATGAGCAACTCCGCTTCGACCTTCGCTCGGGCGCGCTCGGCGCCTCGATCAAGGTCGGCGAGTTCACAAATCTCGGCAAGAGGATGACCCTTCGAGTCGAGGCGAGCGAGGACAAGGGGCGGCTTCTTCACGGCGTGTTCGTTCGCGCCGAGACCCGCGACGGGCGGACCATCGCGGTCACCGCCGATCACGGCACCTTCCTCGCCACCGACGATCCCGACGTCATTCTACTTCGGCTGTCCAACGGACGGCTGGTCCACAATTCGCCCAAATACAGGGCGCCGAGGGTGCTGAGCTTCCGGATCCAGGACTTGCCCGTCGACCTGCCCGCGGTAGCGCGCTTCCGAGGCCGAGGCCGCGGCGACGAGGACGAATTGACCCTCCCCGAGCTGTTCCGCTTCGGCGAATCGAAGGCGGCGGTGCCGCCGGCGACCCGGAACGCGATCCGCGCCAATTTCCACTATCGGGTGGTAGAGATCGTGATGATGCTGCTGATGCCCGTGCTCGCGGTCGCACTGGCGGTGCCGCCCAAGCGAAGCACGTCGGGCCTCGGCATCTTCCTCTCCATCTTCATGGTCGTCGCCTATCACAAGATAAATCAATATGCCGAGCAGATGGCCGCTCAGGGCCGGGTCGATGCGGTGATCGCCTTGTGGACGCCTTTCTTCCTGTTCGCCGGGCTGATCCTGTGGATGTACTGGACGCTCGCCTACAGGCCGGGCGGCCAGCCGATCGGAGCGCTCGAGCGGGGCTTTTCCAAGCTCGCCAAGGGGGTCGGCCGGATCCTCCGCCTCGGCGGCGGCCGGCGCGACCCGGTGCCGGCGGAATGATCAACCTGAACTTCTTCCCGTCGAAGCGGATCGCCTTCTACATGGCGAAGATGTTCGTGCTTCGCTCGCTGGCGGTGCTGGCGGCGCTTGTCGTCGTCCTGATGACCCTCGACCTGCTCGGCGAATCCGGCAAGATCCTGCGCGTGCCCGGCAATGGCGACGCCGAATTGTGGCGCTACGTCTCGTTGCGCATCCCCCAGCTCATCTCGCGCTTCCTGCCCTTCGCGGTTCTGCTCGGCACCCTGATCACCCTCGCCACCCTCAATCAGAACAGCGAGGTGGTGAGCATGAAGGCGGCCGGAATCTCCGCCCACCAGATCATCGCGCCCCTGATCGTCGCCAGCTTCGGAATTGCCGCGCTCAGCTTCGCGTTCAACGAGCGCGTCGTCACCCGCGCCACCGACACTTTGTCGAGCTGGGAGAAGGTCGATTACGGGCCGGTGCCTCGCGACAGCGGGATCCGCCCCAACGTCTGGGTGCGCTGGGGCGACGATCTCATCCTCGCCCGTGAGGTGCGCGGGCAGGGGGCGGGGACCGAGCTTCGCGGAGTCAGCATCTACGACCGCGATTACGAGACCCTGAAGGCGATCGTCACCGCCCAGCGCGCGACCCGATCGGGCAATGGCTGGCGGCTCGAGCGGGTGGAGACGTTCGACGTCGCCCGCGGCACCGGGCAGCGCAGCGCCGTCCTGCCTTTCGGCGAGGGGCTCGATCCCACCCAATTCACCCTCGCCAGCATTTCCGCCGACGAGCAGGATTTCGCCACCCTTCGCGATTCGGTTCGGCAGCTGAAGATGGCCGGCCGGCCGACGGCGGAGCTCGAATCCGGGCTCTGGCACAAATTGTCGGGGCCGCTGTCGGCGGTGCTGATGCCGCTGCTGGCCGGAGTCGCCGCCTTCGGCCTCGCCCGCTCGGGCCAGCTCTTCCTTCGCGCGGTCATCGGCATGTTCCTCGGCTTCGCCTATTTTGTCGCCGACAATTTCGCCCTCGCCATGGGCAATCTCGGCGCCTACCCGCCTCTGCTCGCCGCCTGGGCGCCGTTCGCGCTCTTTGCCCTGATCGGCGAGACCGTCCTCATCCGCACCGAGGAATGACCCGGGGCGTCAGTCCGGGCGCGGCGGCTCGAGGGCCTTGATGAAGAGATAGAAATGGTCGAGCCCGTCGACGAACTGGTCGACCGGCAGATTTTCGTCGACGCCATGATAATTATAGCTGACGCCGTCCGTCGAGAAGAGCGGGCCGGCTCCGATCGTCGGGATGCCGGCGCGCCTGAAGTGGAGGCCGTCGGTCGCTCCCGCCTCCATATAGGGCGTTACGGCGCCGCCGGGCGCGCGGACCGTCAACACCTTCCTCAAGGCCTGCAGCGCCGCGGCCGGGATCGGCGTGACCGGACTTTCGGCGGGATCGCCGGTCACCTTCAGCTCGATCTTCTCGTTGGCGATCGCGGCGGCGAGCCCGGCCTTCACCTCCGCGACCGTCTCTCCGGGGAAGGCGCGGCAGTTGACGGTCGCCGTGGCGGAGGTGGGGAGGACATTTTCCTCCTCGCCGGCCCGGAGCACGGTGGCGACGCAGGTGGTCCTGAGCTCCCGGTTGATCCACGGGTCCTTCTCGAGCACCGCCACTGCCCTCGGATCTCCAGGCGAGGCGACGAAGCGCAACGCCGCTTCCCTGGCGTCTCCCTCCATGCCCGCCGCGCTTCCGGCGAGCCCCGAGAGCGAGACTTCGTTCCAACGAATCGGGAAGCGATGCAGGGCAATCTTCTTCAGGGCATCGGCCAGATCGTAGATCGCATTGTCTTCCCGGGGCGCCGAGGAATGCCCGCCGGCGTTGCGGGCGGTGATCTCGAACGAGATGTAGGTCTTCTCCGAAGCCTGGGCGTAGTAGCTGGGCTTGGCGCCGTTGCTCGGGCGAAAGCCGCCCCCGGCGTCCGCATTCACCGCGAAGGCGGCGCCTTGGAGGCGAGTGGCCAGGAGCCTGGTGGTCGCCATGCTCGTCTCCTCGTCGCCGGTGAAAGCGGCGATGAGGTCCTGATGCGGCGCGAAGCCCTCGCGCTTCAGGCGCATGAAGGCGCGCATGATCGTGAGCACGCCATATTTGTTGTCGACGACTCCGCGGCCATAGAGCCTGCCGCCGGCCTCGGTGAGCTTCCAGGGATCGGTCTTCCATTCCGAGCGCCTGGCGTCGACCACGTCCATGTGCGCCAGAAAGATAATGGGGGGTGCGGCCGGCCCGGCCCGGGCGCGCAGCCTCACCGTCAGCAGCGCGGTGTCGCCGACCCGCTCGAGGCGAACGTCCTCGGCCGTGAAGCCCGCCGACTTGAGCTCTCGCTCCAGATACTCGGCCATTGCGGACGTCTGGCCGCGGCCCGCCACGGTTTCGAAGGCGACGAGGCGCTCCATCATTGCGCGGGCGTCGGCCGCCGAAGCGGGAAGCGACGCGGCGATCATTGCGGCAACGACTATCGACATAATAGCTTCCACTGGCCCTGCCCGCTGCGGACGCATCGAGTCCTGCCCGACCGGGCGATCTGGTAGGAGCTAAGGGGACCCGGCTTCGGAAGCTGCGCCCTCCCGCAACTCCGGGTTCGAACCCCACGGTCACACGGATCCGAGGCGTGCGCAACAGCGGTTGGCGATAACGGTCGCAACCGGGGGGCGTTGGCCTCCCGGTTTCTTTGGCAAGAGCAGCAGGAATCGCGCAACTTCCTGATTTGTACGGCTTGCTCGAAAATACCCGGCGCTAAAAGACGCGTCCGGGAGACAATTCGAAGGCATCGCGTTACTCCACGCGGGAGGAGCTGTGGGGCCGTTCGAAGGATATATGCCCCCTCCCTTCCACACGATCGGACATTCCACCCGGACTATCGAGGATTTCGTGGAGCTTCTGCGAATCGGTGGGGTGGCGATGGTGATCGACATCCGTACCTTGCCGCGGTCGCGGACCAATCCGCAATATAATGAGGACGGGCTCGGCGAGGCGCTTGGGGCCTGGCAGATCGGTCATCGCCGAATTCCGGCGCTGGGCGGTCTTCGAAGCCGGGTGCGCGAGGTGCCGCCCGAGCTGAACGGCTGGTGGGAAAATCGAAGCTTCCACAATTATGCCGACCACGCCTTGTCGGAGGATTTCCGGGCGGGGCTCGAAGAGCTGGTGGCTCTGGGGCGGGAGCGGCCCGTCGCGATGATGTGCTCGGAAGCCGTCTGGTGGCGCTGCCATCGCCGGATCGTCGCCGACCACCTCATCGCCCGAGGCGAGACCGTCTTCCACCTGATGGACGGGGGCCGCGCGGAGCCGGCGCGTCTTTCCGAGGGCGCCCGCGCGGTGGACGGCGTGGTGACCTATCCGGCCCGCCCGGAATCCGGCTCAGGGGCGGAGTGAGGCCTGGTCGAGAGGTCGGAAAAGAAGTCGCCGGAAAGCCTGTTCGTGCCGGCGGCGGACGTGAGCCCATAAAACAGGCAACTCGCTAACTGATGGCTTGATCGAAAACCTCCGGCCCTTACAACGAGGCGCGTCCGGGGGCGGGCTTCATCGGTGGTTTGGGGGGTACTATCGATGTCGCGGAATTCCGCTCGTCTTAATCGTCGCATGTTGCTGGCCGGTCTCGGAGCCGGAGCGGTTGGGGTCGCGGCCGCCGCGGCGCCTGTCCTTAGCCTGCGCTTCGCCGCCTCCACGTCCGGACGCCCGGTCTCCTGGTGGGACCGGACTTTCCAGTCGCTGAAGGCCGCCGGCCTCGCCGAATGGAGGGGCGTGGTTGGAGAGACGTTCAGCCTCGGCACCCCGAACGGCTCGCACGCCCTTCGGATCGTCGCCGTCACCGCCTTCCCCGCATCGGGTCCGCGCCCGCAGACGCTCGGGCGTTCCCAGGCCTTCTCCGTCGACTTCGAATTGATCTCCGGACCGCCGCTGCCGGCCGCCGACCGGATGTACGAGCTGGCGCACCGCTCCTACCCGTCTCTGCCCATCTATATGAGCCCCCCTGCCATGTCCGGGCAGAAGACACGGCTGATCGCCGTCTTCAACTAGATCGCGATCATCTGTGATTGAACCGCTCATCCTGAGCAGGGGCTGAGTGAAGGCGAAGGCCCGTATCGAAGGACCGTCCTTCGATACGCCGGTTCGACAAGCTCACCGGCTACTCAGGATGAGCGGACCGACTCAACCTGAGACGATCAGGCTCTAGCCGCTGACCGCCCGACCCGCGGCTTTCGCAGAAATCGGGGGCCGCCGGCTCAGAAAGGGAAGGAAGCGCGGATCGCGACGATCGCAACCGCGAAGGTAATCAGATTGAGCGGCAGGCCGACCCGCACGAAGTCCATGTAGCGGTAGCCGCCCATCTGGTAGACGATGACGTTGGTCTGATATCCGAAGGGCGTGGCGAAGGCGGCGCTGCCCGCCATCATGACGGCGACCAGAAACGGGCGCGGGCTGACTCCAAGGCTCTCGGCGAGCGCGACCGCGATCGGAGTCACCAGAACCGCGACGGTCGCGTTGGACAGCAATTCGGTCAGGATCATCGTCGCTCCGTAGAGGACGATGAGCGCTACCAGCGGGCTGATATCGTTCATCGATCCGAGCATTGTGCGGGTAGCCGCTCCGGCGAGCCCGCTTTCCTCCATTGCGATTCCGATAACGACCATGCCCGCGATGAGGATCAGGATGTCGGGCTTCAGCCCGCCATAGGCTTCGTCGGCGGTGATGACCTTGAGCAGGATGAGCAGCACCGCGCCGGCAAAGGCCGAGGCCGCGATGGGTGCGATGTTCAGCGCCGCGACGACGATAGCGCCGACGAAGATGGCCGACGCGATCGCCGCCTTGACCGGCTGGAACGGCCGGGGCTCGGCGAAGACCTCGGCATGGCCCACCTGGACGCCGCCGACATGGACGTCGTCGATCGCTGCCTTGGCGACTTGAACGTCATTACGGGATGGCGACTGTTCAGGCATCGGCTCTTTAAGGCTCTGCCGCATCAGCCTGCCGCTGAAGAGGAACAGGTAAAGCCCGCCGACGATGGCCATCGGCAGCCCGACGGGCGTGATCTCGAAGATTCCGAACCGGGGCTGGCCGGCGATGCGCGCCATGTCGTCGACCAGCAGGTTGGTCGAGGTGCCGATCAGGGTGCAGCAGCCGGTGAGCACCGCGATATAGGAGAGCGGCATCAGATAGCGCTTGGGCGACAGCTTCAGGGCAAGGGCGATGTCGCGGACCACCGGCGCCCCGAGCACGACGATAGGCGTGCTGTTGAGGAAGCAGGAGACGATTCCGATCGCGCCCATCAGCATCCAGATTCCGGCCGCACCGGCGCGCTTGCACAACGCAACCCCGAGCTGGATCGCCCGGTCGAGAAGCCCGGAGAGCTCGAGTGCGTAGGCAATCACGAAAAGCGAGGCGAGCGCGATGATTGCCGGGCTCGCAAAAGCGCCCTGCACTTCGACCGGACGCACCACCCCGGTCATCAGGAGGATTGCGGCGCCGGTCAGCGCCACTACGTCCGGCCGAATCTTGTCCCAGATCAAAGCCACCACGACCGATGCCAGGACGAGGAGCGTCAGAATTTGATCGACGCTCATCGGCAGGCCGCCCGCCCGATCGGAAAATGGCTTGGGCGATCGGACATCGGACCTTCCTGCGTCGCGGCAGTCCTGGCGACTCCAAAACTCTGGAGGCCGCGGCGGCATTTGCCTATCAAGTGCCCATGGAGGAGCCAAGCCCACGGAGCAGCCGGCTCGCGCTGGCAGGCGCGCTGGTGGCCGCAATCGCGGTGGGAGGGGCTGGTTTCCTGCTGGGACGCGCAGCTTCGGAGCGACCGCCCGAAGCTTTTACGCCCCCCATCGCCGTCCCCGCGCCGAAACCGGCGCCAGACCCCGTTTCGAGCGGCGTCCTCGGCCGCGCCGACCTGACCGCACTTGCCGCCGCGGCCGCCGACGCGACGGCCGCGGGTCGCGATCCCGGCCGCGAAATCGCGCAGGCGGAGGGACGCCGCTTCGAGCTGCGGCTGCCGTTCGGCTGCACCGGTCCCGCGGGCGAAGACGCCGCCGCGCCGATGCGCTGGCGCTACGATTCCAAGGCCCAGGCGCTGAGGATCTATGTCGATCCGATCACCTGGACAGCGCAGGATTGGTGGCCTGTCGATGTCGCCGACGGCGTTGAAGCGATTGAAGGATTCTGGATCGCGCGCCCGTGGACGTCGAGCGAAGCCTGCCCTGGAGGAGGCGATCGGCCGGCCGCGGCGGGGCCGGAGCCGGTGACTCTGCCGGGGCAGACATTGGCCTTGGGCCAGATCTCGCTGGCCGAGGGCGCGCGAGGCGCCAGGCGCGACGGCAAACCTTATGAGGCCGTGATTCGGGTCGAGGAAGGCGCCCTCAAGGCCGCACAAGGTTTTCGACTCCGCATCAGCGGGCGGATCGCCCGCACCGGAAATTTCGGTCCGGTCCGGTGTCGTCAGCCTGCCGGCGCCGAGCAGCGGCCCATCTGCCTGGTCAGCGTCGTGATGGACGAAGTGGCGGTCGAGAACCCAATCACCGGGGAGACGCTGTCCACCTGGAGCCTGGGAGGACGCAAGACGCCGGAGACCTGACGCATCGATCCTGCCCGCCATCGATCGCCTCTTGACTCCGTACCATGGTACGGACCCTATAGGGGACCGGCAAGTTCACAGGAGACGTGGAATGTCGGACATGACCAACCCTGCCAAAGCGACGAAGAAGGCGGTGATCCACCGGATGGTGATGCCGTCGCACACCTGCCCGTACGGCCTCAAGGCGGTTCATCTTCTGAAGCGCTTCGGATTCGAGGTCGAGGATCGCCACCTGACGACGCGCGAGGAGACGGACGCGTTCAAGGCGCAGCACGATGTCGCCACGACTCCGCAGATCTTCATCGGCGGCAGGCGCATCGGCGGCTATGACGATCTGCGTCGCTTCCTCGGCAAGCGCGTCGCCGATCCCAAGGCGGTGAGCTACCGGCCGGTGATCGCCTTGTTCGCGATGACCGCGCTGATGGCGATGGCGGCGAGCTATTCGGTGACCGGCGCTGCCTTCACCCTGCGTGCAGCGGAGTGGTTCATCTCCTTCTCGATGATCGTGCTGGCGCTCCTCAAGCTCCAGAACGTCGAAAGCTTCGCGACGATGTTCCTCAATTACGACCTGCTGGCCCGGCGGTGGGTGCCGTACAGCTACGTCTATCCGTTTGCGGAGGGGCTGGCGGGGGTGCTGATGACCGCGGGCGCGCTGTCCTGGCTCTCGGTGCCGGTCGCGCTCTTCATCGGCTCGGTCGGCGCCGTCTCGGTGTTCAAGGCGGTCTATGTCGACCGGCGCGAGCTCAAATGCGCCTGCGTCGGCGGCTCGAGCAACGTTCCGCTGGGCTTCGTTTCCCTGACCGAGAATCTGATGATGATCGCGATGGCGGTGTGGATGGCCCTGGCCGCTTCGGGGCTTGCCGCGGGGATTCATCCGGCCGGCTGACGTCGCTCGACATCGAGACTCTTGACCAATAAATCTACATAGGTAGATATAGCGTCGATGACTCGCAGGCGCGCTCTTTCCGGACATGCCCGCGGCCTGCTCGCGGCGCTGGCCGCCGCGGGCCGGAATTGGAGTTACGGCTATGAATTGTCGACTCTGACCGGCATCCGGTCCGGCACGCTCTACCCCCTCCTGATACGGCTCGAGACGCAAGGCTATCTCGAGGCCGAATGGCAGAAGCCAGCCGCGGCGGGGCGGCCGCCCCGCCACGCCTACCGGCTGACCGCCGTCGGCCAGGCGCTGGCGCGGGCGGAAGCGGCGCCGCCGGATCCATCCGTTGCGATAGCGGGCCGGCGGGCAGGGGAGGCGGCCTCGTGAGCGGCTTCGCCCGACGGCTGGCGGCGCGCACCTTGTCGGCCGCCGCGCGCCTGCTGCCGCCGAATCTGTCCTCCTGGTCGCGCGCGATGGCGCGCGAGCTGATGGAAATCGGCGACGACCGCTCGGCCCTGCTCTTCGCCTGCGGATGCCTGCGCGCGGCGGCCGCTGTGGCGGTGGCCGCCCGGCTCGGAGCGTTGCGCGCCATCCTGTTCCCACCTTTACCACCGGCCTGGAGCTTCACGACGATGAACGGCATTTCGGCACGACCCCGCCTGCTCGGCCTCCTCTGCGGCGCCGGCGCCGTCGCAATGGGGATGGCGTATATGTTCGCGGCCGAGGCGCCGTTTCGCTACCTCCTCGTCAATTTCGCGGCGCTGGTGCTTGGGGCGACGGCGTGGCTCGTGCTCGGACGGACGGGGAGCACGCGCCTTGCCGGTGCCGGGGTCGCGGCGCTCGCGCTTTCGATCCCGCTGCTGCTGACCGCCCTGTTCGGGATCGCGGCCGACGGGGCCGCCCGTTGGGTAAGGGTCGGCCCGCTGAGCCTCCAGGTCAGCCTGATCGTCCTGCCGGCCATGATCATTCTCTACGCGCGCCGGCCGGATTGGGCCGGGACGGCCGGAATGATCGCCGCGGCCCTGGCGCTGGCGCTCCAGCCCGACCGGGCGATGGCGGGCGTGCTGGCGGCGGCGCTGCTCGCCTTGCTCCTGACAGCGCCGGGCCGGCTTCCGGTCCTGGCGGCGGCGGCGTCGATCCTGGCCTTCGGCTGGACCTTGCTCACGCCGGACTCGCTTTCCGCTTCCGCTTTCGTCGATCGAATCCTCTACACCGCGTTCGACGTCCATCCGCTCGCCGGCGGCGCGGTGGTGGTCGGAGCCGCCGCCCTGATCCTCCCGGCCGTGCTCGGCCTGTGGAGGGGAACGGGCGACCGGTCGGCGCTTCTGGCCTTCGGAGCCTGCTGGTCGGCCGTGGTCGCGGCGGCCGCGCTCGGCAATCATCCGACGCCTCTGGTCGGCTATGGCGGAAGCGCCGTGCTCGGCTATCTGCTCAGCGTCTCGCTGCTTCCCGGCGGCGCCCGCCGGGCCGGCGCCCTCGGCGTCGAATCGCCGCCGGCCGCCGGCCGCGACCCGGATCCGACCCTGCCGGAGCTTCGCGCGGCGCATCCGGCCTAGGGCGCGCCGCGACCCGGCGCTTGCCACCCGGTCCCTCCCCGCGCCAAAGCAGGCGCCGATGGCCGCGAACCCGCCTCCCGACCCGGACGAGAACGTCACCCGCGGCGAAGTCGCGCGCGGCGCCGGCCTGGCCGGCCTCTCGCGGGCGACCGCCTTGATCGATGCGGTCGCCCAGCCGCTCTACATCGGCCTCTACGGCCTGCCCGCCTACGGACTCTATGTGGCGCTGTGGGCGAGCATCAACTTTCTCGAGAATCTGGTCGACCTGTCGCTGACCAGCGCGCTTCAGCGCATCGTTCCCACCGAGGACGACGAGACCGCCCACGGCGCGGTCAAGGCCGCCTTCCTCCTCACCGTCCTCCCCGCCGCCTTGATCGCGCTCCTCGTCACCTTGAACGCCGATCGGGTCGCCGGCTTATTCTCCGCCGCGGCCGAGGACAAAGCGGGCTTGCCCACCGCCGTCGCCCTGTTCGCCTGGGGCCTGCCGCTGTGGACCTTCATCGAGATCGCGACCTCGGCCGCCCGGGCCCGCCGCGCCTTCGGGCCCGAGATCCGCCTGCGCCTGTTCTGGGAGCAGATCGCCCGGATAATCTTCGCTCTGGGCTGGTTCGCGCTCGGCGCGGGAAGCGTCGGCCTCGTCCTCGCCCATCTGAGCTCACTCGCCCTCACCGCCTTGCTCTGCGTGCCTTTGCTCGGCCGCTATTACGACCTCAGGCTCATCGTCCGAGCCCCCATCCCGAGGGCCGACGTCCGCCTTCTGCTCGCCACCGGCCTCGCCTTGCTCCCCGCCAACGCCGCCCGCCGGCTGCTCACCGACGCGCCAGCCTTCATCCTCAACTTCCTCCTGCCGGGCGAGCGCGGAGCGATCGCGGCCGGCCTGTTCGAGATCGCCCGCAAGATCGCCACCCTGCCGCTCGCCGTCCGCCAGGCCTTCCAATACGTCATGGCCCCGGTCGCCGCCCATCAGGCCCGCGCCGACCGCGCCGCCATCGCCCCGCTCTATCGCTTCGCGAGCCGGGTCTCGACCGCTCTGGTGGTTCCGCTGGCCGGCCTGCTCGCCTTCACCGGGCCCGACATCCTCTCCGTCTTCCGCCCCGAGGTGATGGCCGCCTTGCCCTTGCTCTACATCCTCGTCGCCGCCCGCGCGGCGGAAGCGATCGTCGGCCCCGCCACCCCGATCGTCGAGATGACCGGCCACCGCATCCTCCCGCTCGTCAACAGCTTCGTCGGAGTGGCGGTCTGGGCGGCTTTGAGCCTGCTCCTCGTGCCCCGCTACGGCGCCGCCGGAATGGCGGCCGCGGTCGGCGCCGCCACCGTCGCCATCGCTTATGCCGCAACCCTCGAATTGAAGCTCGCCGAGGGGATGAGCCCGTTCGACATGAAGCTGTTCTGGGGCCTGTTCGTCGCCCTGCTCGGGGTCGCCCTGATGGGCCTGGCCGCCTACTGGACCCACGGCCCGCTGCGCTTCGCCTCGGTCCTCTCGCTGTGGGCGCTGGCGAGCTGGTGCGCGCTTCGCTTCGGCCTGGTCCGGGGCGACCGCGAGGCGCTCGGCGGGCTTGCTCGAACGCTGAGGCTGGTGCCTATTGCGCAAAAGCCCTAAAAGCGCCGCATTGCCATTGCAGGGATCGGCCCCATATTGGCCGGCCGCGCGGCGATTGCGCGGCCCCGAGGCGCAACCGAGGAACCGACGACGTGAAGCCCGCTTTGACGATCCGCCCGAGCTTCTGGAGGCGTGAGCATCATCTCGACAAGATGACGTTGCGCGAGCTGGTCGTGGCCTATTTCCAATATCCGGCGATCATCGCCTACCTGGCGCTGGCGGCCGCGGCGATCGCTTTCTACGCGGCGCGTCCGGCCCCGCTCGCCCCGACCCTGATCGCGGTCGGCGTGGCGACCCTCATCTACCCGTTCGTCTGGTACCTCCTCCACCGCTTCGTCCTGCACAGCAAATGGATGTGGAAGTCGCGCCTCCTCGCCCCGACCTGGAAGCGGATCCATTACGACCACCACCAGGACCCCAACCATCTCGAGGTCCTGTTCGGAGCCCTCCACACCACCCTCCCCACCATCGCCGCCGCGACCCTCCCCATAGGCTGGGCGATCGGAAGCTTCTGGGGCCAGGACGCCGCCTTCGGCGCCGCCGCCGCCGCCTTCGCCACCGGCCTGATCACCACCTGCTTCTACGAGTTCGTCCACTGCATCCAGCACCTCGCCTACAAGCCCAAGCGCAAATGGCTTGCGGAGATGAAGAAGCGCCACATGGCCCACCATTTCCACGACGAGAACGGCAATTACGGGATCACCAGCTTCCTGTGGGACCGCCTGTTCGGCACCTTCTACGACCGGCCGGAACGGCCGAAGAAGAGCCCCACCGTCTTCAACCTGGGCTATACCGAAGAGGTCGCCAAGCTCTACCCTCACGTCGCCGAGCTGAGCGGGGGAGTCGCGACCGGACATCCCCGGGAGCGGATCAAGGGCTGACCAGACAGAGGCATCGTTGACCTGCGGTCCTCTGCGAGTCCGACAAGCTCAGGATGAGCGGTTTAATTTATTGGTGGCGCGGCTGTCGGGCGGGGTGGCGACTGGGCTTCTGCGGGCGCGGATACGGGCGAGCGTCCGAAAGTAGGTACTTTCGGCCGGGTAATAGTCCGAATAGCCTGAAAGCCCGAGCTTCGGGCGCACTTAGCTGAAGGGCGTTCCCAGTCACTGAGCGCGATTGCGCGCCTGCCTCGTAAGCCTCCAGCCATTGCCATGCGCATATAGTGCGTTATCAAGATCCCGGATATCCGGGAGAGAAACGTGTCGCAATTGCAGGTCGCGGACATCAATGTTCCCAATCTTTTGAGGAAGCTAAAGAGCAGGGAATGGTTGACTCCCCAGTTCCAAAGGGAGTTCGTATGGAGCAATGCTGCAGTAATTGCCTTGGTTAACTCCATCATTGACGCCCGCCCCGTCGGTATGATCACGCTGTGGGAACAACAGGATCCACCGGCGCTGGTGCTGGAGCCGATCTCAATCCCCGATTACGACCCCAGTACTGGCCGAACAGGCGAGCGCCACTATGCGGACGCCGGAGCTGTGCCAGGACGATATTATGCAATCCTGGATGGTAAACAACGGTCTACTGCCTTAGCCCTCGCCTTCGGTGGCCTTCGTGCCACCTCCGGTCTCTATCGCCACGCTGGCGCCTACTACTTGGACGTAACGGCTCGTGACGAAAACGAGCGTGTTAAGTTTGTTACTCAGAAAGAAATTACGAAGCGGGGCATAAGCACTTTAAGTGGGGCAATTTCCCACGGACTTTTTCCATTAGCGGTAGATGAGCCCGATAATCTGATGGGGCAGTGGATGTCTTTTCTCCAACATATACGCAATCCCGATTTCTACGAAAACGGGGAGTTGCCAAATAGCGAAGAATTAGAACGGCGAAATGGGGTTTTATCATCCGCATTCTCAGGAATATTGAATACTAAACTTGCAGTATATATTGTACCAAGTACTTACAGTCTTGCAGAAATTTGTGACATTTTCGAAACCTTGAACACCACGGGTACGAAGGTTTCGCCAGTCGATCTCATTCATAGTGGCCTGTTTAATGACACCGTCAATGACGCGGGCGGCCCCCTCTTGCTGCGAGATGAAATCGACACGCTGGGTGAGCTGGATGGGGCCGTGGGTTGGTCCTCCTCAACTGACCGGCCTGAGCTGATTGCGCAATTCGTCGCTGCGGCACACGTTGCCCTAGATACCAAGCCTCAGCCCAAGCGCACAGGCGGCATTCGCGAAAGCAAAATCACCAGCGTTAAATCGGGCGACCTCCTGGCCATACCCAGTGTCTTTTGGAGAAGAATTTTTGAACAGAATGCTACGTTTGCCAGTTTCATTGGTGGGTTCCAGACTACCGTTGCTGGGGGCCCCTTTGGCATGGCACAGTGTCCCTACCCTGCCAGTGCGGCGATATACGTAGCGCTTAGATGGTTCAGAGAGTTCGATAGTTCTCCAGCCATTCATTGGGATATTGAGCATCTAGATCGCCTCTATAGGGCGTTTTTCTGGCGAAATGTTCTTTATAGTCGATATGACCAAGGTTTTCTTACCCAAATTGGGGCTGACATAAGGGAGATGAAGGAATTCTTAGCTTCTACAACGCGCAACACTAACATCGACCAATGGAGAACTCGTGCGAACCTGTGGCTAGATGATGTTATAGGTGCCCGGCCCTCCTTTGAAGAGGTGTTCGATGTGGTTTCCGACGGAAAGGAGAAAGGTGCTCTCCGACGCGCCGCCCTCCTGCTGCTATATGCTCGTGCAAGCCGGGATGTGGTAAACGCCGACCTGCATATAGGATTAGGTTCCGGGTCTCTTGACTTACACCATATTTATCCGCGAGATTGGTGCGCTAACAATGCCGGCGGAGATCTTCGACTCCTGCTCAATGTAGAGGAGGCCGGTCAGGATTGGATAACGTCAGCCGCAAACCTAATTCCAATGCACCGCCGAACTAATAATGAGTGGAGGAAGAAGGCCCCGGTGGCATATCTTCAAGAAAAAGATGTCGACTACGACTCTAGGCAGGAGATCTGGTCTAGATATTTCGTTAACAGGGATGCTTATGACCAACTTTTATCGGGCCAGCAAGGAGTAGGGGAGTTCTGGCGAATTAGAGCGTCCCTGCTAACCGAGGAAATCACGAGCCGCACGGTGGTCTGAGTACATGCCGGCACTGCTTTGCCAGACTCTTGCTCTAGCACTCGTCGCGCCTATAGAGTGCACTTTGCGAGAGATCCTGAGCGAGTATGGCTGGGACACCGGGGACGGCCTGTTGCTGAGTCTTGCGCAGTTGTCTGAGACTCTAGGGCTTTTCCACCTTCAGAGCTCCCCTCCGATTGGCGAACGTGGGTTGGACGATGTCCGCGTCCTTTCCAGTTTAGGACCCGGTTCGCTTGAAGTCGCACTGCAGAGGATTTCAAACGGGGAAACCGAAGAGGTAGAGTTTAAATCCAGTTTGCTGTTGGATCTCCGTCGTTTTCGTGCTGAGCCTGGACAGGTACTGAACTCGTACCGATTAGAACGGCTTCTAATCGGGGTGTTAAAATCTATAGCGGCCCTCGCGAATTCCTCCGGAGGAACGCTTTATGTGGGCGTGGAAGATAACGGAGACATCTGCGGCTTGACGGAGGACTTTACACTCGCGGATCCGCAGGCAGCCGATTACGATCATTGGAACCTGTACCTGCGTCAGCAAGTGGAGGCTCGCTTTTTTGACGGTCAAGCCGTCAACTCCGCCTTTAGAACAGCTCGCTTTGAACACCAAGAAAAACCTTTCGTTGAAGTTCAGGTAGCTCAAAGGAGTGAGTTAAGTTTTATGCGAAAGCAAGGGGCTGCCGGAGGCGCTGAACTCTACATACGATCTGGAACTCGGTCGATTCCCATAGAATATCAAAACATTCAGAAACATTTCAAGGTATACCGGACGTCCAAGTAGGAAGGTAGCTTGACCTGGAGGGTGTGCCTTCTCGCAACGCCATAAACTCGACCGCATTAGTATCGGGGAATTGAGGCACGTGGATTTCAAACTTGCAGTTAAGCGCCTAACGAACTCTGATCTGACGATTTTCAGATCGCAGTTTGAGACCCTTTCGGCGGGAAATCAGAAGGCGATTAATCTTAATGCCGATGTTTTTGTCGACCAGTTTTATCCCGACATCGCGGAATTCGCTCGGGCTACCAGAAATGAGGTAGCGGTAGCTTTGACCGTGTTCGGTCCTGCGATGGGAGCGGAATACCCTCTCGCTAGGAAGATCGTTGGCGGCGGGGTGGGTTACAAAAACTGGCGGCTTAATGGCGAATTGATCAACGACCAGGACGGTCGGCCCGGTCGCTTCGACGTGCTGAAGGCCGGCGACCTAGTGGTATTCGCGTTTGCAGGAGCCGGGCGTCCGACTACCATCAAGATCGTTCTATTGGCACAAGCAGCTCCTGAGGATGCCGGGATTTACGGCGCCCTTAGCAGTTTTGTAGGCCAAGATACTCGTCGCACCATGAAGCGCATTGCGCCGGGCATTCTCCAGCAGGCAATCTCAGATGCAGCCGCCGATGCGGAGCACCCCATACGATCCCTTTTGAATACCTGGACACCCGATCTCGAGCTCGAAGAGTTGCTCCTGGAGAACACCACGGCAGCGCGAAAGCTCGGGCGCCGTGGTGTTGGCCGCAGCATATCGCCAGAGGACTACCGCAAAGCGCGGGAGCGCTGCGACGCTACGGGCCAAGCCGGTGAGGCGCTGACCAATGCCTATCTGTCGTCGCTTGTCGCCGCGGGGGACATCTCATCGTTCGACTGGCGATCGAGCACGCACGCGGTGGCCCCTTATGATTTCCAGATCGCCAACCGGGATGGATCCACAACCCTCATCGATGTGAAGTGCACGGAGGGTGAGCATAGCCGGCGCTTCCATCTCTCGGGGGCTGAGATCCTTGAGGCCTCGTTTGCTCAGGAGGAATACCGGATATATCGTGTCAGTTCGCTGAAGGATAACGGTGCCGACCTGCAAATCTCGCAGCCGATCAAAGCCATTTGCGATCAACTCAAGCAGCTTATGGAAGCAGCTCCTTCCGGTGTATCAGTGGACGGGTTTACGCTTTCGCCTACGGCTTTGCAGTGGTCGCCTCTCATCCGATTGAAAGCAGATGACCCGGCAGAATAAGCTATTCCGCTGCCTGGAGCCGGCTCATGGCGGGTATGGCCCTCTCCAATGAGCACATCATTTGCTCTGCAATCGCCGTAGCCATTAGAGGCGGAACCGCGTTGCCGATCTGACGGAAAGCGGGGTTCATCGTCCCGGAAAACACGAATCCGTCCGGAAACGATTGCAGGCGGGCCGCTTCTCGAACGGAGATCACGCGTGCTTGGCGGCTGTCGTAGTGAATGTGGGAATAGGTGTCCTTGCCGATGTGCGCCATGAGCGTTCGTGATGGCTTGTCCTCACGAAGTTTCCACCACCGGTTCGGGAAATTGTGAACCGGATAGGGAGGCACCATGCGGGCTCGCAGGGACTGCCAAGCGGCGGAGCTGGGCTTGAGAGCCTGTGCCCTGGCTTCGTTTTCAAACAAGTGCACCGCGACCCTACTGGCAGCTGGATATTCATCCCCTTGCGTCATGTGGCGAAAGATTTCGGTATCTCGCGGCAGGTAACGAAGGACGTGATCATATACACCGACTGCGTTTTCGAAGCCGGGCCAAGTCCGCATGCGTTGGGCAAAATCCGAAGGTTGGCACTCCGATCTGTAGCGCGCCAGTTCTGTGAAACGTCGCGCTCCTCGCTTGAGCTTACCCTCCTGATGAAGCATTATGGGCGGAAGGTCTCCGAGCGCCTCTCGGGCGGAGACGGCGTTTGGCAGACTCTCATCACCGATGTCAGGGTCGACATAATGCGAGCTTTCCGATGCCTTAACCTGCTTCAACGCCACTGAGCGTGTGCCCGCATAGCCAATTGGAAGGTCGCAATAGTGGGTTGCAGCCGGCATCTTCGGCCTAACCTGCAGCTCACTACGGAATGCGACCATAAAGACTCGATCACGCATTTGAGGCACGCCATGGTGGGCGGAGTTGAGGAGTGAATAGGCCACGTTGTAGCCCTCATCATCGAGGACTTCAGCGATCTCCTGCATGACGTTATGGCCGCCAAAATTCAGGATATCGGGCACATTTTCCATCATCAGAGCTAGGGGTTTTGTCGCCCTGACATAGTGGAGATACCGGGTATATAGATTGGCCCGAGGATCGATCTTAAACGCCTCGGGATGGGCCACGATCTCTCTCAATTTGGCTCGTCCGACCCTCGCATAGGCTTGGCATGGAGGACCTCCAACTACCACATCAAAGGCTGCTTCGACCGGTCCAAGATCGAGCGTGTCGGCAAATTCCTGTGGTTCAATACGCGTAATATCTCGCGCAATCCCGTGAGCGGCGTGTGTGGCCTTATCAGCCCCATGGAAATTTCTGGCGTGGGAATCGGCAGCAACCGGATCAACCTCAATGGCCGCCGCAATCTCAAAACCGGCCCGCTGGAATCCCAATGAGAGGCCGCCGCAACCGGCAAAAAGATCAAGGACGCGCGGCTTGGCACCGCCGATCAGGCGCTCAATCTTCCGCAAATAGACCCCGTCCATACCGCCCGATCCTACGCTACAATCTTATCGGATCCATCGCACAGGAAGTCCTTGAGAGCTAGGTCCACCGTCGCTGAATCGGTTGTATCGCATTCCCAGATTACCAGGATATCCCAGCCCAATTCGGCCAGCGCTTGCTGGGTCTGCAAGTCACGTTCCCGATTCCGATCCAGCTTGGGAAGCCAGAATTCCGGCCGGCTTTTTGGCCGATACGCTTGGCGGCATCCGGGATGTTGATGCCAAAAACATCCATGTACAAAAATCGCCTTTTTGCGGCGACGAAGGACAATATCAGGGGAGCCTGGTAGGCTTCGATCATGCAGTCGGTAGCGATAGCCGGCGCGATGAAGGAGTGATCGAACGATCATTTCCGGCTTCGTATTGCGCGATTTTATCCGTCGCATATTGTCGCTGCGGCGGTCCCGAGAGATTGAATCAACCATAGAGAATGCCGATACATTGGCATGGCTACCATCGCTAGGTCGTCTGGCGATTTGGTTGCAAGTGCGAATACAATACGCCTCCAGAGCGGACTAATCTCATCCTATAGAGTGTAGACTGATAGTCTGCATCCGCCTCCCATGCGGGTCATGCCGAAGGTTCGGAAGCAGGGTGGGCTCCAGGCGGTGATCGCGGCCAATGTGCGGCGGCTCAGGGAGGGGAAAGGGCTGTCGCAGGAGGCTCTGGCCGACGTCTGCGGCTATCACCGGACCTATATCGGCGGGATCGAGCGGTCGGAGCGGAATATCACGATCGCCACGCTCGAGGCTCTGGCCGGGGCGCTCGGCGTCGATGCCAAGGCGCTGCTCACGCCCGGGGCTGCGTTGCACTGAGTCAGGTCTCGCGAGCCCGCGCTGAGCCCTGCCTCGCAGGCCTCATATCTCCCGAGCTCGGGTTTTGAAGCCTGCCCCGCAGGGTTCAAATCTCCCGGGCCCGCGCTGAACCGTGCCCCGCACGGTTCAGATCTCGCGGGCCTCCCTCAGATAATCGTGGATCCTCGCCGCCGCCTCGTCGGTGAGGCGGACGATCGTGCCTCGGCGGCGGGTGGGGTCGGGGCGGCGGGTGAGGAGGCCCTGGGCCTCGAGGGCGGCGAGGCGGCCGTAGACGGTGGCGGTGGGGGCGCCGGCGGCTCTGGTGAGGGCGGCGAGGGTGAGCTCGGACTGCTCCAGACGGGCGGCGTAGAGGGCGAGGAGCATGCTCCAGCCGGGCTCGGGGGCGAGGGCGGGGCCGAGGCGTTCGCGGCGGAGGCGGCGGGCGGCGACCAGACTTTTGACGAAGCGGGGGGTGAGGGCGATCCGGCCGTGGTCGGTCATCCGGCGAAGCCGCTCCGCCTCGGCGGCCTCGACGAGCCTAGCGGCGAGCCGGCAGGCGTCGAAGCTCAGCATCTCGAGCGTCGGGCCGACGTCGTCGGACAGCATCGCGAAGGCCTTTCCCAATCCCGGCGATTCTTCGTTTAGCGCAACTGTGGCGACTATAATATACATGTTTCGATGAAAATGTGCTCCCGGCGGACGCCGTGCTGGATCCCCGCGTGCGCGGGGATGACGGATGTTCGTATAATGTTCTTTCAATGTCGGACTTTTAGTGAGATCGTTGGGGGAGCGATTCGTCCTTCGACAGGCTCAGGATGAGAGGTCCTTCGACAGGCTCAGGATGAGCGGGTCCTTCGACGGGCTCAGGATGAGCGGGGCTTCGACAGGCTCAGGATGAGCGGGTCCTTCGACGGGCTCAGGATGAGCGGGGCTTCGACAGGCTCGGGATGAGCGGGGCCTTCGACGGGCCCGGGATGAGCGGGAGGGGGTGCGAGGGATGCCCAGGAAGAGCCGGTTGACCGCCGAGGCGCGGGTCGCCTTTCTCGCCGCGCTTCGGGGCGGGGCGCTGGTCGAGGCGGCGGCGGCCGGGCTCGGGCTGCCGCTCTCGACGCTTTACTGGCGGCGCCGGCGCGATCCGGTGTTCGACCTGGTGTGGGCCGCCGCGGCGCGGCTGAGCCGGGGGTCGGCGACCGGGCGCCGGCTTCGCTTCGCGGCCGAAGACAAGAGCCGGTTCCTGGAGACCGTGCCCGCCGACTGCAGCATCAAGGAGGCGGCGCGGCGGATCCGCTTTCATCCATGCACCATCTACCGCCACCTCGGACGCGATCCGGCCTTCGCCAGGGACAAGGAGTCGGCGCTTTGGCGCGGCTACGACCAGCTGGTGCGGGAGGCGGAGGAGGCGCAGGCGGCGCGGATCGAGCGGCTTCGCGAGCGCCTCGAGCCGCCGCCGGACGCCGACGTCCGGGGCGACGATTTCGACAGCCTGATGCGGCGGCTCGATCGCTACGACCGACCCGACGGCTCGATCGGGCCGCGGGCCGTCCGGCGGCCGGCGGCGCGCAACGTCTGGTCCTTCGAACGGGCAATCATCGAGCTCGATCGGCGGCTGCGCAATTTGGGAGTGCGCCGCCGCCCGGAGTGAGCGGAGGCGCGGGCCAAGGTCATTCGCGGCTGCTGACATGGTTCAAGGCGATCACCCAGCGGCCGTCGACCTTGCGGAAGAGGCGGGTGTTGATCCCGTCCTGGGGCTTCTCGCCGCCTTCGAGCCGGTAGCGGCCGGTGAGCATTGCGGAATCGGGGGCGAGCAGCTCGATCCTGAGGTCGCTGAACCGGAGCCGGCCGCGGCGCCGGGCGCCGCCGCCGCCGTAGTCGCGGACATAATGGTCGAGCGTGCCCTGCCAGTCCTTCTGAAATTCGCCTCGGGAGACGAAGACCACGTCGGGCTTCTTGAAGCCGGCCATGTAGCCGGCGAAGTCGCCGCGGTTCCAGGCCGATTCCATCGCCGCGACGACCTCGAGGATCGCCCGCGTCTCGGCTTCCGGGCCGGGATCGGAGGCCGGCGCCTTGGAGCAGGCGGCGGCGAGGAGGAGGAGGGCGAGGGGGAGGCGGCGCCGGGTCATGGCGACGATATAGCGCAGGCGGGGCCGATGCTTAAGCAAGACGTAACCTTCAGGCGCGATGAAGGGGGCGACTCGAAAAGGGGAAGAAAAAGTGCGTCATCTCAGGAATTTGTTTCGCGACGAGAAGGGCGCGACGGCGATCGAATATGGGCTCATAGCGGCGCTGATCGCGATCGCGGCGCTCGCGGCCTTCAACCGCCTCGGCCTCAACCTCGTCGGGATCTTCGAGACGATCCTGGCGGCGCTGCGCGGGGTGTAGGGCCTCGCCTCGGCAGTGGCGCGGGCGCCGGCGCTGTGGTAGCCGGGCGACCGGCTGCGTGGGGCGCGGCGGGGAGCGGAGATGGCGCGTGTCCTGATCGTCCACGGCATAGCGAACCAATATGCGGGCGAGGCCCAATTGCACTCGGCCTGGTTTCCGGCGCTGGCCGACGGACTGCTCCGGGCGGAATCCAAGATCGCGCTTCGGCCGGACGATTGCTTCTGCCCCTTTTACGGCGACCTGTTCCGGCCGGCCGGCCACCTCGGCGGCGGCCGGCGATTCACGACCGCGGACCTCGCCGGACTGTCGGAGGAGGAGCTCGCTTTGATCGCCGGGATCTGGCGGTCGGCGGCGGCGAGCGATCCGGCGGTTCCGCCGCCGGAAGCGTTCGGCGACACGCTCGCTCGGGCGCCGCGTCTCGCCGAGCGCGCGCTCGTCGCTCTCGCCAGGTCGACATTCCTCGCCCGCTCCCTTCCGCTTCACTTCTTCGGCGATCTCAGGCAGGTCGTGCGCTACTTCGACGACCCCCGAGTCCGCGAAGTCGTCCGGGAGCGGGTGACCCGCCGAATCGGCCCCGAGACCCGGGTCGTCATCGGCCATTCGCTCGGGTCGGCGGTCGCCTATGAGGCGATCTGCGCGAAGCCGGAACGGGTGGCGCTGTTCGTCACCCTGGGCTCCCCCCTCGGCCTTCGCAACGTCGTCTTCGACAAGCTCAGCCCGCCGCCCGGCGCGGACGGGATCGGCCAGTGGCCGGGCAGGGTCGAGCGCTGGGTCAACGTCGCCGCGACCGGGGACATCGTCGCCGCCCAGAAGACGCTCGCGCCGCTGTTCGGCGACGGGGTCGAGGACCATGTGATCGACAGCGGCTGGGACGCCCACAGCTCGGTCCGCTACCTCAACACCGCCGCGGCCGGGGCCGCGATCGCGGAGGCCCTCGCGGCGGGGGCCGGATAGGAGGGGCAATGGGCCAGCACCGGCTGATCGCGATCGGAACCTCGAAATACGAGCATCTCGGTGCCGCGGAACAGAGGCCGCAACTCGAAGCGGTGGTCAACCGGATCGCCAGCCTCTTCACCGACACTCTCAAAGTCTATCGCCGCGAGCTCGGCGAGGTCGCGCTCAACCCCGGCGCGGCGAAGCTGCGCGAGGCGCTGGACGGCTGGTTCGCCGCCGAAGACCGCGATCCGGCGGACTGGGTCGTCCTCTATTATACGGGCCACGCCGAGGTGGTCCGCGAGCATTCGCTCTACCTGCTCACCTCCGACTTCCGCCCACCCCAACATGTTGCGACCGCCTTCAGCTTCGATCAGCTGGCGGACATGATCGGCGGCGACCTCGGCCCGGGCCGACCGCGCCAAGTCGCCAATTTGCTCCTGATCGTCGACACCTGCTTCGCGGGGCAGGCGGTGCAGACCCTCGCAACGCAATTGGTGCATATCCTGTCACGCACGGGAGGCCGGTCCTTCTACGTGCTCGGGGCGGCCCTCCCGAGCGAGGAGGCCCAGGCGGGGGCGCTCGCCAGGGCGATGGTCGAGGCGATCGAGGAGCTGTCGCGGCGCTCCGTCACTCAGGAATGGCTCTATTTCGACCAGATCATCGCGGCGATCAACCAGCGGCTGGGGATCCACCAAGCGATCTTCCTGGCGGCCTCCTCCCCGAAGGAGATCCCGAAGTTCTTCCCGAACCCGAGCTTCGTCGAGACCCACGGACTGCCGGTGGTGGCGAGGGACGCGCAACGCGCCATATCCGAGCAGGAGTTTCGCGACCATTGGGGCCCGAGGTCCCGGGGCGTGGAGTTCGATTCGCAGCCGGGCTTCTATTTCTCGGGGCGGCGGGCGGTTCTGAGCCGGCTCGGCGACTTTCTGAGCGGCAAGGAAGATGGACGGGTCCGACTCCTGACCGGCGGGCCCGGGTCGGGCAAATCGGCGATCCTGTCGCGCATCGTCAGCGGCGGATGGCCGAAAGGGCCCGGCAGGCAGCAGCTCGACCTCGCCTTGCACCTCAAGGGCCGGCGGCTCGAGGAGGCGGTCGAGCGCATGGCCGCCGCGGCAGGAGTGGCGCCGAGCATCGAGGCCATTCTGGAGGGATTTGCAGAGTCACGGACGCCGAGGCGGATCGTCGTCGACGCGCTCGACGAGGCGGCGGAGGCGGCGGCGATCGCCGATCAGCTGCTGGCCCCCCTCGGCCGGCTGGCGAACGTCAGGCTGGTCGTCGGGACCCGGCGAACCGAGCTCAAACGGTTTGCCGATTCCGAGATCATCGACATCGATCGCCCCGAATTTGCCGACCAGGCCGACATTGCGGCCTATGTCGAGGCTCGGCTGCTGCGCCGGGACGAATGGGATGCCGAGACCCCCTACCGGGGACGGGAAGATGCAGCCCGGGCGGTGGCGCGCGACGTCGCCGGCATCGCCTATCCCAATTTCCTGCTCGCCCGCCTCGGTGTGGAAGACCTGCTGGCACGGCCTCGCGCCGCCGAAGCAGGCGAGGATCTCGCCTTCCCGCGCAGCATCGATGAGGCATTCGGCGCCTATCTGGCGAGGTTCGGCGACCGCGAGACGCTGGTCCGCGACATTCTGGTGCCGCTGGCCTGGGCGGAGGGCGGGGGGCTGCCCTGGGACAATATCTGGGCACCGCTGGCAGCCGCGATCGCCGGGCGCGACCGTTCGGACGAAGACGTCCGCTGGGTACTCGAAAGGGCCGGCGCTTTCGTCCTTGAAGCGACCGTGGACGGCCGCTCCGCCTACCGGCTCTATCACCAGGCGCTGGCCGACACGCTGCGCAGGGGGCACGATTCGGAGGAGGTCCATGCCCGCTTCACCGAAGTCCTGGCCGCCTCGCCACCGCCGCGCGCGGACGGGCGCGGAGTGGACTGGCTTCTGGCGAGCCGTTACGCGAAAGCGCATTTGGCGACCCATGCGGGGGCCTGCGGCCGCCTGCAGCTGCTGCTCGCCGACCCGCTCTACCTGCTCGCGGCATCGCCCGGGCCGCTGTTGCGGGAATTGGCTGCCTTGCGCAGCCCCCGGGCGGCGGCCTTGCGGACCATCTACGGCGAGACGGTCCGCTACATCCGCGAGGAGAGTCTCGGAACCGCCGCGGCCTATCTGGAGATGGCCGCGCGCCAGCGCAATTTCGACGCGCTCGCCGACCGGGCCGCGGAGATCGCCGTGGCACGGCCTTGGCGGGTGCCGTGGGCGCGATGGGAGGCGCGGCCCGCCAACCGCTCGATCGCGAAGGGCACCAGCCGGGTTCGCGCCCTCGCGCTCAGCAGCCCCGAGTCCCACGAGCCGATCGCCGTCGTCGGCCGTGAGGACGGCTCGGTCGAGGCCTGGGACGTGCTGCTCGGAGAGTTGCTCCTGCGCTGGTGGCCGCATCGCGCAGGCGCCGCGGACCATGTGGCCGTCGTCGCCACCGACGAGGGCGCACTGGTGCTGGCCAGCTGGGAAGATGGCCTGCTCGGCTCGATCAACCTCGAAACACGCCAGGAAATCCTGAGGCAGGACGCGGATCTCAATGAGGTCAAGGCGCTCTGCGCCGGGCCTGGCGGCGCCGGGCCTGTCTGCGTCACCACCCATGGCGACCGGCGTATCGCCGTTCGGAGCCTGCCCGACCTGGTCCCGCTGGTGGAACGACCCAACGCCACGATCGGAAAGCAATATGGCGCCCGCATCGTGCAGGACCAATGCCGGCCCGCCCTGCTCACGGTCGGCGATTTCCTCGACCCGAATGAGGACGTTGTGGATCGAAGCAATATCCGGCTCTGGTCGATAGAAGACCTCTCTTTGCTTTGGGAAGATGGCAGGAACGAGCGCAACGTCCCTCATTTCATCGATACGGGTAAGGTTGGCGGTCGCAGCGTCGTCATCATCTCGGAAGACAGCTGGCGTCCGTGCAGCATCTGGGACATGGAACAGCGACGTCTTCTCTATACCTCGGAAGAGCCTTCCAAGCGGGCATGGGTTTTTTCGGATCGCGACGTGAACGTGCTGCTCGAATTATATCTCGGGAAGCTCACGGTGCGGCCGCTCTCCACCACGGCGTACGGCCCGCTTACCGCAACGGACCTGTTTCTTGCGGACGCAATCGAACTGCCCGGCGACCAATTCAGCGATATCGTCTGGCTGCAGGGACGCCCGAGCCTGCTTGGCGTGGTGGCGGACCACGTCCGGATCTGGGACCTCGAGGCCCTGGTCACCGAAGCTCTGGGGTTTCGGCCCCGCCCGGGATCGCACGCCGACGATCGCGAGCCGATCGGTTCGCTGAAGGGGCTCTGTACCGCGCCGGCCAGGCCGTCGGATCTGTACGCCGTCACTGCGGCCCAGCTTCTCTGTCTGGACGCCGCTACCGGGAATGCGCGCTGGGAACGCGAGTTCGATGCTGCCCGGGGCATCGAGGCGGCCGATTTCGATCAGACCGGCGACCGGGTCGCGGTCGCCGAGCAGGACGGCTCGATCAGCGCCTTTGCCGCCGAAAACGGCCGCTTCAGCCGGTCGGTCGAGCTGCCCTCCCGGACGGTGACCCGGCTCCGGGCGGTGGGCCTCGGCGGCCGGTCCATCGTTCTGGCGACGGTCGACGAAGGCCGGCTCTGGTCCGTCCGCGGCTGGGACCTCGATTCCGCAGTTGAGGTGACCGATGGTCGACTCAGGCTGAATGCCGGCGAAGAGGACAAGCAGCTGCTCGGGCTCGCGGCGGCGGAGGCGGGCGGATCGCTGCGGGTCGCCTTTGCCAGCAAATACGGGAAGGTGATGGTGGCCGATATCGGCAAGCCGCCGCGGCAAGGGGCGTGGTGTGCCTATGACGAATGGTATGTACCGTACGAGACCGGCGAATATGTGACCTGGCTCGAGACCTTCAGCCGGGAAGGCGAGGTGCTGCTCGCCGCGGCCACTGAAAACGGCACTCTCGCGCTCTGGAATTTCATCACCGGCAAAGTCGAGGCATCGCACGCGGAGGCGCATCTCGGACATATCGGCCAGCTGCGCTTCGGCATGATCGGCGAGTCCGACGTTCTCGCCTCGGGCGGGAGCGACGGCTTCCTCCGCATCTGGACGCTCGGGCTCGAACAGCTGCTGCGCATCGACATCGGCGAGCCGGTGTCCGCGCTGGCCTGGACCGGGCCCGGCCGGCTGGCAGTGGGGTCCACGCGGGGACTGCTGACCCTGGACGCTATGACGCTGGACTCGGCCTGATCGGGCTCGATCGAGGACGGGTCGATGGCTCGACGCACCAGAGCGTTGAGGGATTAGGTTGAATCACCAAACCCGTTCGCCCTGAGCTTGTCGAAGGGTCTTTCTTCCTGTTTCATAAGGCGAAACGGCAGAGGGCTTCGACAAGCTCAGCCCGAACGGAGACAGGGCGACCTGACCACCGAACGCACCAGCCCGGCGATGAGCCGGGCGCCGTGATCGTCAGCGAGTCAGCTTTTCTCCGGCTTCTGCCTTGCGCACCAGCAGCTCCGACAGCGAGAAATCGCTTCCCAGCTTGTCCTTCTGGCGCCTGAGGCCCTCGACGATCTTCGCCAGGCCTTCGGTATCGGCCCAGAACATCGGGCCGCCGCGCCAGACCGGCCAGCCGTAGCCATAGACCCAGACCACGTCGATGTCGGAGGCGCGCTGGGCCATGCCTTCCTCGAGGATCTTCGAGCCCTCGTTGACCATGGTGTAGAGGGTGCGCTCGATAATCTCCTGGTCGGAGATCTCGCGCGGCTCGACGCCTTCTTTGGCCCGGAACTCGTCGATGATCTTCGCCACCGCGGGCGAGGGGGTGGGGCGGCGCTTCTCGTCATAATCGTAGAAGCCGGCGCCCTTCTTCTGGCCCCAGCGGTCGGCGGCGCAGAGCGCGTCGCGGACATTCTCGATCCGGGC
>Ga0190275_10000189_pt1 | contig 65412 bp, 46 predicted proteins | sample Popmic550T_FD_133745 | JGI IMG/M metagenome (GOLD analysis project Ga0190275, IMG submission 133745) | Populus adjacent soil microbial communities from riparian zone of Yellowstone River, Montana, USA - 550 T | ecosystem: Environmental > Terrestrial > Soil > Riparian zone > Trees stand | place...
CGCAACCCGAGCTCGCGCCGGTCCGACGGCCTCGATGCTCTTTCACAACGTTCTCCTCGAACGGTCAGTCGACGTGTGCCCTTCTCTACCTGACTTCCTTTTCCATCTTCAGAGCAGGGGGCGCGCCTCAGGCGCGACAGGAACAAGTCACCGCGTGCCTTCGCCGCGCTCACCTTCTCCCGAAATACCATCTCACCGTCTCCGCCAGCCCTTCCTTGGCCGAATACGGCTGCTTCCACCCCGTGGCAGCGCGGAAGGCGGTGTCGTCGACGACGAGGGAGCCGAGGAGGGGGCGGAGGCGTTCGGTCTGGCGGGTGAGGCGGGCACCGAGGCGGATCAACGACTCGGGGATGGAGACCAGGCGCGGCGGTTTGTTCATCAGTTCCGCGAGCACGCGGACGAGCTCTCCGATCGACCAGGTCTCCTGATCGGTGACGAAGAAGGTCTTGTTGCGCACCTCGTCGCTTTCCGCCGCCACGATCGTCGCGTCGACGAGGTTGCCGATGTAGATCATGCTGCGGCGGTTGTTCACGGCGCCGAACGGCAGCGGGATGCCGCGCCGCAGGATGGCGAGGAGCTGGAGGAACTTCGCTTCGACGCCAGGCCCGTAGACCAGCGGCGGACGGAGGATCGTGTACGCCATCCCTCGTGCGGTACCGATGGCCTGCAGCCGCTCCTCCGCCTCCCACTTCGACTGTGCATAGGCGATGGCCGGACGGGGCGGGTCGGACTCGCGGAACGGCCGTGCACCCGACTCTGTCCCGTGCACCCCGACGGTGCTGAGGAAGACGAAGCGCCGCACGCCGGCGTTCGCGGCGGCCGTCGCGAGCCGTTCGGTTCCGGTGGCATTCACCTGGCGGAAGCGCTCCAGGTCCTTCGCCGCGGTCCGGTCGAGCACGTGGACGTGCGCGGCGAGATGGAGGACCACGTCGTTTCCGCGCAACGCGTCGGTCCAATCGGTGCGCTCGTCGACCTCGCCGACCACCACCACCCGCGTGGCCTGCACGCCGGACGGTGTCCGCACGGCCGCCGTGACCTGATGGCCGCGGCGCAGCAGTTCGGCCACGACCGCCCGTCCGATGAACCCGTTCGCTCCGGTGACGAGGACCTTCATCCGCGCTCCTGTTGCGCGACCGCGGGCGGGCCCGGCACCACACTCTCGTACGCGGCGATCACGCGCCGCGCCTGTTCTTCGCGCGTATGCCACGCCGCGGCCTTGTAGCTCGCCTCGGCGAATTTCTGACGCAGGGCATGGTCGGTTTTCAGGCGGACGATCGCCTCCGCCAGCGCTTCCGGATTCTCGGGCGGTGTGATCAGCCCGGCGGCGTCGTGCTCGACGATCGCGCGGGCGTCGCCGTTCTCCGGTCCGGAGACGATCAGCGGCAGGCCCATGGCCATCGCCTCGAAGATCTTCGACGGCACCGCGGTCTCGAACACAGGTGAGTTCTTGAGGTGGACGAGCGCGACGTCGCTGAGGCTCCAGTAGCGGGCGATCTGTTCTTTCGGCTGTTCGGGGATGAAGACCACGTTCTTCAGTCCCAGTTCCTCGGCCTGTTTCATGATCCCGTCCCGCGCCGCTCCCGCGCCGACGAAGAGGATGCGGACGTCGTCGTGCGGCTCGAGGAGCTTCGCCGCCTCGATGACCCGCTCCAGCGCGTGCGAGAGGCCGTGGGTGCCGATGTAGGCGGCCACGAACTTTCCTGCGAGGGCGTATTGCGCGAGCAGCTCCGGATCCTTCGGCCGCTTGCCGTAGCGATGCAGGTCGACGCCGTTCAGAGCGACGACGATCTTCTCCGCCGGGACGCCGCGCCCCTGCAGGTCTTTGCCGATGCTCGGCGTCACCGCCACGATGCGCGCGGCCCGGCGGTACATCCAGTGCTCGAAGAGCTCGATGAAACGGATGGCGAGGCTGCGCTTCATCAAGCCGACGCCGACGATGGTCGCCGGCCAGAGGTCGCCCACTTCGAGCACGAACGGGCGGCGGTGGAGCTTCGCCGCGATCGCACCGGCCAGTCCGGCGAAGAACTGCGGAGAGGTGGCGGTGACGACGTCGGGCCGCTTCTGGAAGAACGCCCCGGCGATGCTCATGATCATGAACGAGATGAAGTCGATCGTCCGCCGGACCACCCCGCGGTTCGGGGCGATGAACGTCTTGACCCGCACCACCCGGATGCCGTCGACGATCTCGTGCTGATACCATGCGTTGCGGTAGCCCGCGAACACCTTTCCGTCCGGGAAGTTCGGTGCGCTGGTGATGAACGTGACGTCATGCCCCCAGCGCGCCCAGTAAACGGCCCGCTCGTAGACGCGGGTGGCCGGCGCGTTCCTCTCGGGGGGAAAGTAATCGGATATGAAGAGGATTTTCATTGGTGCGGAAGCGACGCGATGAGGGCCTGCGCATCGAGCCGGGCGCGGATTATAGTCGCCCGCCGATACAGCCGATGAGCAATCCCGAACCGTTGGAGAGACGGCAGCCGTTCGCCTCCTGGCCGGCCGTCGACCGGTGGCTGGCGATCGTGGTATTCGCCTCCGCCGTCCTGATCCCGGTGTTCTTCCTCCCGTTCACGGACGAGATCTTCCGGCTGCCGAAATTGCTGCTGTTCCGCGCCGAGGGGCTGATCCTGCTGGCCGTGTTCGCCATCGGCTGGCTGTGGAATTCGGGAGACATCCGGAGCTGGCGCCCGCGGCGCACAGACGGCCTCCTCGTCGCCGCGATCGTCGTGTGGAGCGCGGTTGCAACGCTGACCTCGACCCATCGCGCGCTCAGCGTCCGCTCGCTGCTGACGGTGATCTCCGGCGCGGCGGTCTTCCTCGCCGCCTGCCGCATCGCGCCACGGCTTTCTCCGCGCGTGATGGGGATCGTCTTCGTGCCGGCGCTGATCAACGCGGGCGTCCTTTTCCTGCAGGTCGCGGGCGTGCCGATCACTTTCGCGCCGGAGGTCGTGGACCTGCTGAAGCCGGGCGAAAAGATGCGCCTCGCGGAGTCGGCACTCCTCGGCAACCGCAACGACGTCGGGTCTTACCTGCAGTTCCTGGCCGCGCTGGCGTGGGCCGGTGCGTTCTGGCGTCCGGCGCCGAAGCGCACCCTGCATGCGGTCGTGGCGGCGGTGCTGACTTGTGCGGTGCTCGTGTCGCGGACCGTGACTGCCATCGCGGCGCTCGCGGTATCGGTGCTCGCCACGCTCCTCCGGCGGTCGTGGAAACGTGCGCTCGTCGCCGGCATCGTGGCCATCGTCCTGACCGGGATCTTCGCCGCCCGCTACGAGCCGCTGCGGCTGCGCATCGGGTGGCTGAAGCGAGCGGTCAGCGCGGGCCGGCTCGACCGGGCGCTCTCCGGCCGGCCGCGGGCCTACCTCGCCGCGGCGCGGATGACCGCCGACCACCCGCTCACCGGCGTCGGCCCCGGACGCTACAGCGGCCATTTCTTCGACTACGTCCTGATCGGGGTGACCGGGGCCGAAGGGCCGGCCGTCAACTTCGGCGAGACCCACAACGACTATCTGCAGACGATGGCGGAGACCGGCGTCCCCGGACTGGTGCTGATGCTCGCGGCGATCGGCGTCTTCGTCGTGACCGGCGCCCGGCCGCCGGACCCGGGCGCATCGCCGTCCGCCGAGTACGCGCGCCAGTTGTCGCTGGCGTTGGGGGTCTCGTTCGCCGTGCTGGCGCTCGCGCAGTTCCCACTCCAGCTGGCGGCACCCTCGGTGACGATTTTCACGGTTGCAGGTCTTCTGCGGGGGTGGCTCGATGCGCGCGCTTAGAGCGGCCGGAACAGCCGCCATCGCGCTCCTCTGCGCCTGGGCACTCTGGCAATGGTGCGTCGTTCCCCTCCGGATCGATCTGGCCAAACCGGTCCTGAAGCAGAAGACCGAGACGGTCGTGCGGGCGAGAAACAGCGCCGGCGCGGTGCCCCTCGCACGCGAGACTGCCGCCCGGATCGAGATACTGCTCGCCGAGGACCCTTACGATATCGACCTGCTGCTGCTGCTGGCCACGAACCTGGAGGCGGCGGGGCGGATCGAAGACGCCATGGCCGTGGTGCAGCGCGCGCTGGCGGTCGAGCCCCGCCCCGAGCTCCATTTCGCGGCCAGCATGCTCTACCTGCAGCTCGGCAATCTCCCGGCCGCCATCGATTCGGCCGAGGTCGCGGTCCGTTTCAAGCCGGTGCTGGTCCTCCAGCTCTCCGGCGAGCTCCGGAACGAGGTGCGAAGGCGGCTGGGAATGTCGCCGACCAAGGGATGAGATCCACCACACGGGGAGACGACGGGAGGCCTCCGGCGGGCGGGCCCGGCCCGCAGCGTTGGTTGCCCAAGGCTGAACGCGCGGCTCTCGCTCGAAGCGCGGTCCGGGCGAAAACAAACGCAGCGGGCCGGGCCCGCCCGCCGGAGGCCCCACGTCGTCTCCCCGTGTGGTGGTTATCTTGCCTTCCCCGACCCCATCTGCTGTAATCCGGCCGCTGTCTTTCCGATGCCGATCTCATCCCTGAACAACCTGTTTCCCGCACGCGGCAGCTTCCTCTCCAGCATCGCGAGCGTGGCAGGCGGCACGGCGCTGGCTCAGGGGATCGCGTTCGCGGCGGCCCCGGTGCTGACCCGGCTCTACACACCGGCCGACTTCGGCGTATTTGCGGTCTTCACTTCCATCGTCATCCTCACGCTGCCGCTCGCCTGCGGGCGGTACCAGGTGGCCATCCCCCTCGCCCGGACCGACGGGCAGGCGCGCGATCTGGTCGCGCTCAGTCTCAGCCTCCTTCTCGTCATGACCATCGTCGCGGCGGTGGTGCTGGTATTCGCAGGAGAGGCGCTGGTGCGCACGTTTCACGCTCCGGCACTGCTCCCTTACCTCTGGCTGGTGCCGGTCTCGCTGGCCGGCGCGGCACTGCTCGACATCGGCACGTACGCGGCCACCCGGCAGAAGCGGTTCACGGAGCTGTTCCGCTCGAAAGTCGCCCAGGCCGCTTCGATGGTCGGGATCCAGTTGCTGCTGGCCCGTGTCGGGGCCGGAGGACTGATGGCGGGCGACGCGGCGTCGCGGATCGCGGCCGGCTCGCTGCTGAACTGGCGGACCTTCGCCCCCGCGGCAGTCCGTCAGGCGACGCTCCCGGGAATGCGGGCCGCGGCTTCGGAGCACCGCCGCTTCCCGCTGCTGTACGTCTGGTCGAGTCTTCTGAACGTCGCGAACGTCCAGATGCTCCCGCTGCTGATCTCCTCCGCCTTCGGGACGGCCGTGGCCGGACAGTTCTCGCTGGCCAACCGGGTGGTCTTCCTCCCCCTCACCCTGATCGGACAGGCGGTGGCCTCGCCGTTCTACCAGCGGGCCGCGGCAATGTACCGGGAGCGGCCGGAGGAGCTGCCGTCGTTCGTCTTCCGCACGCAGAAGATGCTCCTCCTCTGCGCCGTCGTTCCCACACTGATCCTGATCGCCTTTGGACCACAGCTCTTCGCGTTCGTCTTCGGCCGGGCCTGGACCGAGGCGGGCCGCTACGCACAGATCTTCGTGTCGGTCCTGCTGGCGGAGCTGGTCTTCAGTCCCGTCTCGCAGCTCTTCAACATCTTCAACAAGCAACACGTCCACCTGATCTGGAGCGCGCTGCTCTGCACGTCGACGTTCTTCGCCGTCCGCCTGGCCGTTCCGTACGGCGCCACCGCGGCAGTGATCGCGCTGACCGCGGTCAACCTCGTCGCGTACGGCATCGGTCTGCTGCTGATCGCGGTGTGGATGCACCCTCTCCGCACGGGAGGCCGGCCGTGAAGCCGAAGGAGCTGAAGGAAAGCCGCATCCCGGCCATCATCGGCTGCGCAGCCTACGTCGCCGCCGCCATGAAGGGCTACGAGATCACCGCCGCCCTCGGCTACGGCTACATGGGCTTCAACACCCGCGACGTCCCCGGATGGACGCTTGCCGGCGCGTTCGGGCTGGCGGTGCTGCCGTCGCTCGTCCTGCCGCTGAACGCCCGTAAGCCTTCGACGGTGCTGCTCTGGCTCCTCTACCTGATCGCCTACGTCCCGCTGGCGTTCGTGCCGATGCTCTCCCTGCAGTACTACGACCCGGAGGCGACGCTCCGTTTCGGCGGCTTCGTCGGCGCGACATTCATCGGGGTGATCCTCTCGACGCGCATCCCGCGCATGGAGCTCGGCACCATCCCCCGCCCGGTGGCCTGGACCGGCATCGTCCTGATGGCGCTCGGTCTCTACGGGTACCTGGCGGCGACGCACGGGCTGTCGCTGAAGCTGGTGTCGCTCGACGAGGTTTACGACGTCCGCTCCGAGTTCAAGGACGAGTCGGCGCGCGTCGGCCGGATCGGTACGTACGCGGTCTTCTGGCTGGCGAATGTCCTCAACCCTCTATTCATCGCCACCGGCGTCTCCCGCCGGCGGCCGCTTCTGCTGGCTGTCGGTGTGCTCGGACAGCTCGTGCTCTTCTCGATCACCGGTTTCAAGACCGTCCTGCTCTCGATTTTCCTGATCCCGGCCATGTCGCTGCTGATCGGACGGAAGCTGCATCGGACCGGGTTCCGGATGGCGTGGGCGGCCGCCGGGGGATTCCTTCTGGCGTTGACCTGGACCCGCCTGACGACGCTGATCGTGCGGCGCCTGCTGGTGACCGGGGTGGTCAGCGGCTGGTACTACGAGTTCTTCTCCCAGAACCCGCAGGTGAGGATGGGGAACAGCATCTTCCGCTTCATCGCCGAGTACCCGTATCACCTCCCGGTCCCGAATCTGATCGCCGAGAAATATCTCGACAGCCCGACGACATCCGCCAATGGCAATCTCTGGGCGGATGCCTTTGCGAATTTCGGCTTCATGGGCATTGCCGTCTGGAGCGTCGCCCTCGCGCTCTACCTCTGGGCCTACGACAGCGCGGCCACGGGAAGGAACGCAAAGCTCTGCGCTCTGCTGCTGGTCGTGCCGGGGATGAGCGTGTCGAACGTGGCGCTGCAGACGGCGTTGCTGACGCACGGGCTGGCGCTGCTGCTGCTGGTCGTGCTGCTCATCCCGAAGAAACAGGAGGTTCACCATCGCGCGGACAACGTTGCCACGCGTGATCCACTTCAGTTCGGTCCATCAGCCGTTCGACGTTCGGATCTTCGAAAAGCAATGCCGCTCGCTCGCGGCTGACGGCTGGCAGGTGACGTTCGTCGTTCCGCATACCGCGGACGAGGAGCGCGCCGGAGTGACCGTCAGGGCCGTGCCGCGGGTGCGCTCGCGCGCGTTGCGCATGGTCGTGACGACCGCGCGGGTGGCGCTGCGCGTGCTGACCTCGCGCGCCGACGTCTACCACTTCCACGACCCGGAGCTCATCCCGGTCGGCCTCCTTCTCAAGCTCCTCGGCCGGCGCGTGATCTACGACTCGCACGAAGACATGCCTCGAGCCATCGAGAGCAAACCCTACATCGCCGGCTGGCTGCGGCGGACCATCGGCCGGGCCTTCGAGCTCGTGGAAAACTGGGCCGCCCGCCGGTTCGACGCGGTCGTCGGCGCGACCGAGCACATCGCGTCGCGCTTCGCGAAGATCGGCGCGCGGGCGGTGGAGGTCTCGAACTATCCGGAGCTGACCGACTTTCCGCCGCCGCAGGGCTGGACGGCGAAGGAGGACGCGGTCTGCTTCGTCGGCGGCATCAACCGCATCCGAGGGATCCTGGAGATGATCGACGCCGCGGAACTGGCGGGTGTCCGGCTGATCCTGGCCGGCAGGTTTGAGCCCGAGGCTTTGCGCGCGGAGGCAATGACGCGGCCGGGATGGAGATGGGTGGAGGCGCTCGGAGTGGTCAGCCGGGCCGAGACGGTGGAGGTCATGCGGCGCTCGTTCGCCGGGCTGGTCCTGTACCACCCGGAGCCGAACCACATCGACGCCCAGCCCAACAAACTGTTCGAGTACATGGCCGCCGGGCTGCCGGTGATCGCTTCCGACTTTCCGCTGTGGCGGCGCCTCGTGCAGGAGGCGGACATCGGCCTCGTGGCCGATCCGCTCGATCCGGCGCAGATCGCCGCGGCGATCGTCGAGCTGCGCGCCGACCTCGAGCGCGCCCGCGACATGGGTGCCCGCGGACGGCGCGCCGTCGAAGAGACCTACAACTGGACGTCCCAATACAAAAAGTTACGAGCCCTGTACGTCGCGGTCTGCAACGGAACAAGGACGGAGGGAAATGCGTGAAGATCGTGACAGTCGTCGGCGCACGACCGCAATTCATCAAGGCAGCGGTGGTGTCGCGCGCCATTCAGGAACGGAACAGACAAGGGGGTGCGCCGATCGAGGAAGTTCTCGTCCACACCGGACAGCACTATGACGACAACATGTCGGCGATCTTCTTCGAGCAGATGCGCATCCCGCGGCCCGACCATCACCTGGCCGTCCGCGAACGGACACACGGCGCGATGACCGGGGCGATGCTGCGGGGCATCGAGGAGATCCTGATCGACGCGAAACCCGACGCGGTGCTGGTCTACGGCGACACCAACTCCACGCTGGCCGGCGCCCTGGCCGCGGCGAAGATGCACATCCCCATCGCTCATGTCGAAGCGGGCCTCCGCTCGTTCAACATGCGCATGCCGGAGGAGATCAACCGCATCCTCACCGACCACGTCTCCACATGGCTCTTCTGCCCCACCGAGACCGCCATCCGCAATCTCGATCGCGAGGGGCTGGGAACCGACGAGAAGAAAGGCCGCCGCGTCATCCACGCCGGCGACGTGATGTACGACGCGGCCCTCTTCTACCGCACCATCGCCGAACCGGCCGAGGAGATCCGCCGCTTCACCGCCAGCTCGCCGGATTTCGTCCTGGCCACCATCCACCGCGAGGAAAACACCTCCGACCTCACCCGCCTCGGCGTGATCATGAGCGCCCTCGAAGCGGTCGCGGAGGAGCGTCCGGTCATCCTGCCGGTTCACCCCCGCACGCGCAAAGTCATGGCCGACGCCGGGCTTGCCTTCGATCGGGTCAAGACCATCGATCCGGTCGGCTACTTCGACATGATCCACCTCCTCGAGCACGCCCGGGTCGTCATGACCGACAGCGGAGGCGTGCAGAAGGAAGCGTTCTTTTTCAAGAGCCCGTGTGTGACGTTGCGCTCGGAGACGGAGTGGGTGGAGCTCGTCGAAGCCGGCGCCAACTTCCTCAGCGGCAACACGAAGGAAGAAATCCTCGCCGCCTACGGGCGTGCCCTTGCCGCGAGGCCGGACTGGTCGATCCCGCTCTACGGGGCGGGAGACGGAGGAAAGAGGATTCTGGACGCGCTGGCGGGGTAGCGGGCTAACGTTCCCGTCTACTGTCTACTTCAACCGCACCGTCTACTTCAGCCGCACCGTCTACTTCAGCCGCACCGTGCGCGCGCTGGGGATGTCGAGGAAATCGATGCGGAGGTAACGGAACCGGGACTGGCCGATCACGGCCCGGCGCGTCTCCACGATCGTCCCCATCGGCTCGAATATGGCGAGATCGTTCGAGCCCGAAACGCTGACGCCGCCGGACCCTCCGTCCGGGGTCTGGACGACCAGCCTGCGCGGCGCACCGAGATCGACGACGAGGTAGCCCGGCTCTGCGAGGCACCATTCGCGGATGGGCGGCTGCCCCCCCGTCACGCGAAGATCGGCAACCGCGACCGGCGCATCGTCCGTGATGGCGGTGAAGCCGGTGAGCGCGACGTTCCGGTTGCCGTTATCGGAGTGAATCAGCAGCCTCACGTAACGGGCATGCATGGGCGTCTTCAAGGTCTCGATGATGGTGGGGGCGGCGTTCTCTTTCCGCTCCACGGCCCGCTGCCAGTTTTTCGCATCCTCGGAGAGCAGCACTTCATAGTGCCGCGGTGTCGATTTCGGCGTGCGGGCCAGAGCCACGATCGAGCGCACGCGCCGCGACTCTCCGAGATCGAGTTGCACGTGCGTCGGGAAAACGCCGTGCGACCAGTACTCCTGTCCGAGCCGGAACCGCAGCCCCTCCGGACCGTGACCGACCGGATCGGTCGAGCCGGCGGCGGAGTATGTCAGGCCGGGTTCCTCGTAGCGCCCGAAGCGGAGTGCATAGTCCAGGAAGAAGGGGTCGCCGGTGTTTTCGTACATCCACTTCAGTTGCCGGATGTGCAACGCGTTGTAGTTCGCCGTCGGGGCGAACTTCCGCTCCGGACCCGGCTCCTGCGCATACCACGACAGGAAGGAGGCGTCGTACAGCGGCAGGTCCCGGCGCACCGCCTCGGTGGCCATCCGGGCCAGCCGTGCGGCGTCGGCGCGACCGGTCCACTCCGCGTAGAGATGCAGCGCCGCCAGCGCGGAAATGTGCCCGTTCAGGATCTTCGTCGACGGAATGTCGCGACCGGCGATCTCCTCCAGCCAGACCACGTCGCGGTCGTATGTCACCAGTCCGCCGTCCCGCATCGGGACGAGGAAGGCGCGGAACGCCATTTCGGCGGCCTGGCTGTACTTCGGGTCCCCGGTGAGGCTGTAGGCCTGCGCGAACGCCACCACGATCCGCGACTGCGCCAGGCCCGAGTACCACGGCGCCTTCGCCCCGAAGTACGGGTAGTCGAAATCGAACGACCAGAGCCAGAACGGCATCCCGTCGTGGACCGCCTCCTCGCGATGCGCGAGCAGCCAGTCGACGTTCTTGAGCATCCCCGTGCGCTGCGAAGCGTTGCCGCCGGTGCGGATGTCGCGATAGGCCACGATCGCGTACGTGGCGATGAATGTCGGGTTGTAGCGGCGTCCGGCCGCGCCGACGTCGTCGGCGCGGCCGTAGTCGAAGATCACGATGCCGTCGGGATCGAGGTCCATCCGCCCTTCGGTGGCGTACTCCGACGGCGTCCGCTCGGGGGTGAACGGATAGAGCGGAAAGGGTGCCGTACGAGCGGGTGCGGCCGGCTCCTTCGCCGCTGCCTCCCTGGCCGCCGGCTCGGCGCCGCCATTGGCAATCCCCTCCGCCGGCGCCACGGCGCGGAACATGCCGCGCGAGGCCAGGTTCGGATAGTCGAACTTCAGGTAACGATGCCGGGCCGACCCGATGGAGTAGCGATAGTCGCCGGACGTCCCGCTGGTAGTGACCCGGACGGGCTCCCATTCCTGGAGATCGTTGGAGCCGTAGCCGGCCAGCTCGTTGAGATGCTCGCCGCTGAACGCGAGTGTCAAGGGCTGCGGCTTCACCTGGTCGATGAACAGCGTCCCCGGTTTCTTCATGGCCCAGCCGGTGCTGGTCACGAAGAGCGTGGCCGGGCGGCTCGACGTTCCATACGAGTTCCAGTCCAGGACCGCGGTGGGACTGCCGCCATCGGGGAGATGCACGCCTACACCGGACAAAGCCACGTTGTTGTTGCCGTTGTCGCTGTAGATGACGGCCCTGACGAAACGCGCGGCCTTCTTCGGGAAGCGCGACGTCACGTACTGCTCGGCATTGAATTTCTGTTCGGCGACCTTCTCCCATTTCTCCGCGTCGTCCGACACCAGGATGTCGAATTGACGCGGAGCCGCCTTGGGGATGTACCCGAGGAGCGTGACGCCGTCGAGTTGCTGGACCGATCCGAGGTCGACCTGCACCCAGGTGGGAAAGCGGTTGTGCGACCAGAAGTCGCGGCCCATGGTCATCCGCAGCTTGTCGGGGCCGTTGGTGGTCTCGTTGGTGGAGCCGGCCACGGTGAAGGTGTGGCCGGGATCGTCGTAGCGGGCAAACCGGAAGGCGTAGTCGAGGAAGCGCCCCTGGTCGCAGACCGAATGCAGCCAGAGGAGTTGGTGGACGTGCAGCGAGTTGTAGTTGCGGACCGGCGCGAACGTGCGGACCTTGTGCTGCTCGTCGGAGTAGTAGGAGAGGAAGCCGGCGTCGTAGTGCGGGAGGTCGCGCAGCACGGCGTTCACGCCGAGATCGAAGAGCCGGCGGACGTCGGAGCGGCCGAGCCATTCCATGTAGCTCCACAGGCCGGCCACGGCGGAGATATGGCCGTTGAGGATCTTCGAGGACTTCGTGCCGGCCGCCGCCACCTCCTCATACCAGGCGTGGTCGCGCCCGAGGGTGGTGATCCCGCCGGCATCTGCCGGGACATAGAACGACCGGAGCGTCCGCTCGGCGGCACGGTAATACTCGATGTCTCCACTCAGTTCATACGCCTGCGCCAGCGCGACGAGAATCCGCCCCTGGGCCAGCCCGGAGAACCACGGCGCCTTCGCGGCGAAGTGTTCATTGTCGAAGTCGAACGACCAGACCCAGTATTCGAGGCCGCGCCACGTCTTCGTGTCGTGGTGCGCGAGGAGCCAGTCGACGTTGCGGAAAAATCTCTCCCGGTGGGCGGGATCGCCGTCCTTCAGATAGTCGCGGTGCAGAGCGTGCGCGTAATGGGCGATGAAGGTGGCGTTGTACTGCGTCCCGACGGTGTCGTACTGGTTCTGGTGCCCGTAGCGCACGACCAGGACGCCATGTTCGTTGAGCGCATATTTGCCCGAGCGGGCGAAGTCGGGAGCGGCCGCACGCGGCGTGAAGGGATACTCCGGCACCGGCAGGCCGGTCACCGGCACCGCGCGCGCCGCCAGGATGCTGGCGACGAGCGGGTCGCTGCTGCTCGCCGGGGCGGCCGGCTTGTCGCCGAACAGCGCGCGCGCCACCGCCGCGGCGGCGCCGCCGGCACGGGTGGCCGCTTCGTGAAGAGCGGCGAGGTCGGCTCGTTCGAGGACGATCCCCTCGCGGTACGCTTCCGCGGCCCAGAGACTCATCCACGGAGCGTCGGCCGCCGTGATCTCGTTCCATCCGCGGGTCTTCCAGACGCGCGTGATGAGGGACGAACGGCGCAGCGGCTCGATGTCGCCGTTGTTGCGGTGCAGCCAGTAGAGAAAGCGCGCATGGCGCGCCTGCTCCGCCGACGAGGGAGTGGCGGAGGAGATCCACCCCGATTCTTCTACCCACCGGTCGCGCGTGTAGAGGGCCTCGGCGGCGGTCCGGACCGCATCGCGCGCCTGTGGCGCGATCGGCGCGCCGAGCTCGGTCGCGCGCGCCAGGTAGCGCAGCATCGAGCCGGCCAGCAGCACCGCATCGGCGTGCGGCTGGGTGGCGAGACTTCGGGCCGCCGAGGTCACTTCGGCATCGAGGTCGGTGATGTACGCCAGCTTCCCGGTCGCCTCGGCCGTATTGAGAACCGACTCCCATCTCCTAGCGCGTCCCTCGGCATCCGTCGTCGCGGGAGGAGCGGCACTCAGGAGTTTCTCCAGGTACGGCAGTGGTGCAGAAACCCCGGTCGGCGGGGCTGAAGGGGCAGGCCGGACGGCCACGGGCGCGGAACGGGCTGCTGCTGCGCCGGTGGAGCCCGCCGGAGCGGCGGGCGGCGGCGCCGGCGGTTTCGCCGCCAGCGGTTTCGCCGCCGGCGTACCAGGGGCCGTGCCCGCGGGACACGCCTCGTCGGCGTACCTGGCCCACGTGCGCGCGTAATCGAGGAACGACCTGCGGCCAGTGATCGTGTGGAGCAGCGTCAGCAGCTCGATGTGATTGCGGTGATACGAGAGCCCGAAGTGCGGCGCGCGGTTGTGGGTTACGTGGGCCATGTCATAGGCCGTGAATCCGCCGACGTCGTAATACGGAAGAATCCGCTCGATCGTGCGGACCGACTCTTTGTAATACTTCTCGGCGATGGCCCGGTGCTTCCCCGTCTCCGGCAGCTTCGACCAGTCGTACAGCCCGACCGTCGAGTAGATGAAGCCGTTCAGCGTGTACGTCGACGGATGGGCGATGTACTCCTCGAACGTCACGTACGACGACAGCGACGGGTGCAGGTAGCGAAGATCCGAGAGCGTGCCCCCCTCGGTGGTGGGAATGAGCATGAAGTCGAGGGCGCGATTGCCGGCCTCGATGTAACGGCGGTCCTTCGTCAGGTGATACAACCGGGCGAACGTGCTCAAGGAGACGCCCTGCGTCATCCCCGAGACCCAACCGACAGGCATCTCCTTTTTCGTGACGTAGTAGACCTTCGGAAACTGGTAGTGGAATCCACCGGTGTCCTTGCTCTGCATCCGCATGAGCTGGTCGATGGCGGCGGTGAGCTCGGGAGGCGGCGTCTTCTCCCCTTTCACGGCCATCTGGCTGTACTTGGTGAGGACGAACTGCATGATCGTCAGCGGGTTGTAGTAGAGCTTTGTCTTGACGAGCAGTTGGGGGACGCCGTCCTCGTCGAACTTGATCTTGTGGTTCGCGCGCCATTTGTAGAGGTGCGAATAGCCCATGTAGTCGCCGAAGGAGTCGTACTTCTCGTGAGAGGCGAGCCGCGGGCGGTAGTCGTAGCCGATCTTGCAATACTCGGCGCGCGCCGCGTCGGTCAGCCGTTCCCATTCCGGCTCGAGCTCCATCTTCGGCCAGACTTCCCGGGCCGCGGCCGGGAAGGCGAGGGCTGCAACCAGAACGAGGCCCGCACGGCGGAGGGATTTGAGGGTGAGACGGCTCATTCCCCCGCTCCTTTCGGCGAGACGGCACCGTCCTGCAGCGAGTATTCGCTGCCGCAGACGGTGCAGGCACCCGACTCGCCGTCGAAGGCGATCTTCTCGCCGCACCGGCACATCCAGCCGCGCACGCGGGCCGGGTTGCCGGTGACGAGGGCGTAGGGCGGCACCGGCTTCGTGACCACCGCGCCCGCGCCGATGAACGCGTACTCGCCGATGGTCACGCCGCAGACGATGGTGCAGTTCGCTCCCATCGAGGCGCCGCGGCCGACCACGGTCCTGCGGAACTCGCTCTTGCGGTTCACCGCCGACCGGGGGTTCATGACGTTCGTGAACACCATCGAAGGGCCGCAGAAGACGTCGTCGCCCAGCTCGACCCCATCGTAGATGCTGACGTTGTTCTGCACCTTCACGTTATTTCCGATGGTGACGTTCGGACCGGCGACGACGTTCTGTCCGAAGCTGCAGTCGCGGCCGATGCGGGTGTTCTTCAGGATGTGCGAGAAGTGCCAGATTTTGGTGTTCTCGCCGATCTCCACACCGTCATCGACATAGCTCGATTCGTGGACGAAGTAGCTCATGTCTGGTGGACCCGCGCTCCCGATCAGACGCTCACCGGGGCAACGAGGCGCGGGCCGGCGACCAGTGGGTGCGCTTCCGCCGGTTGGCCGGTCACGTCCGCGGTGCGGATCCGGTGGACCAGCTCGATGGACGGGCGGGCGTCGGAAATCCCGAAGCCGTTGCCGGCCAGCGTCAGCTCGTAGACCCGCGTGTGCAGGTCGGCGAAGCCGTCCGTGAACTCCAGCTCCTGGCCGTCGATGGCGATCGAGCGATACGTCGTCCGGACGCCCGGCTTCGGCTCGAATGGCAGGTCGGCCGAGTCGATGGAGAGGAACCAGCGGACGTTGGCGCGCTCGAGCTCGAGGAAGCCGGCCATCCGCTTCGGGTCCTTCAGGTGCACTTCGCTGTTCTGGACGCTGCCGAACATCCACATCAGCATGTCGAAGAAGTGGATGCCGATGTTCGCGGCCACGCCGCCGGAGCGCTCTTCCGAGCCCTTCCATGAGACGTCGTACCAGGAGCCGCGGGAGGTCACGTAGGTCAGCACGACCTCGGCCTTGGTCTGCGGCGGGTTCTCTTCGAGCTGCTTCTTCACCGCCATCAGGGCCGGGTGGACGCGCAACTGCAGGACGGTGTTCACCTTCGCGCCGGTCTCGTGTTCCAGCTCCTCGAGGGCGTCGAGGTTCCAGGGGTTGATGACCAGCGGCTTCTCGCAGATCGCGGTCGCGCCCACGCGGAGGGCCAGGCGGACGTGGGCATCATGGAGATAGTTCGGGGAGCAGATGCTCACGTAATCGACCCGCGACTCCTCGGAGCCGCGGCGGGATTTCTCGAGGAAGCGGTCGAAGCGCTCGGTCTCCCGGAAGAACTTCACGTCGAACGAATAGCGGTCGAGGATACCGACCGAGTCATTCGGATCGGTTGCGGCGACCAGACGGTTTCCCGTCTCCTTGATCGCGGTGAGATGGCGCGGCGCGATGAAGCCGGCGACGCCGATGACGGCAAAGTTCTTCAACACTTCCTCCGGGAAATTCGAGTGAAAACGCAAACTCGGGGGCGCATGGTAACATTCCGATTTTCTAGTGCCCGACTCCCCAGGCCGCACGCCGATCAAGCCGCTCATCCTCTTCTGGTTGTTGCTTTCCGGCTGTGCCACGGCCGTGCAGGGCCCTGCGCCCGCGCTGCGCTGCAGCCCTTCGGCCGGCTACACCGCGATCGCCGGCTACGCCATGGGACGGCTGCGCGGGACGATCGCGGCGGAGAACCTCCGCGAGCCGGATGCCCAGCCGATGACCGAGGGACTCCTGCTGTCCGCGAAGAGCATCGAAGCCGCAGCATGCGGCTGCAAGACGACACCGGACCTCGATCGTGCGGCGCTTGCCCTGCTCGACGGGTCGGATGCCGATGGCGACGGAATGATCGGGTGGGGGCTGCCTCAGGAATACGACGCGTTCGGCGACAACAGCACCAATCCCGCCGGCCACGAGTACACCATCACGACTGCGGTCGTGCTCAACGGGCTGCTCGACTACCGGCCGCTCGCCCCTCCGGCCGTCCGGATGCGGATCGACGACACCGTCCGCATGGTCGCGGAAACCTGGACCACCCGCGTCTGGAACGACGAAGAGGGGTTCTACTGGTACAGCCCCGCCGAGTCGGACCGGGTGGCCACAATGAACGTCACCTCGATGATGGCCGGGGTCCTGACACGCGCTGCCGCCACGGTCGCGTTGCCACCGGCCACCCGCGCGACCGTCGACCGGCAGGCCGGAAAAGTCATCGCTCTGCTGACCCGATCCGCGACCGCAGGCGTCCCCTTCTGGCGCTACACCGTCACAGAGACGGCCAGGACCGAGGACCTCATGCATCACATCTATACGGTCCACGGAGTGGAGATGATCCGCGCCGCAGGCCACCGCGTTCCCTGGACCAGCGACCAGATCCTCGAATCGCTGGCCGGCTTCTGGGACGGAGAGAGGCTGATGGAGTACCCGAAGCAGCACCGGCCTGCGGGGCCGCTTGGCCTCCGTCCGGCGCGCCTTTGGGGAGCCGGAGGTGCTCTCGCTCTCGCCGCCGGCCTCGGCGACACCGCCACCGTGAACCGGCTCCGCGGGTGGATCGACAGCGGGATCTACGGGAAAGGCCCGGCCTTCGACCTGTGGCCGAACACCGACCCCCGCCATCGTACCCAGGCGCCATCCCCCCGTCATCTCGCGCATGTGGCGTGGGGAATGGCCATGGCGGATATGGGGTGGGTGTACGGGGAGGTACCGTGCGGGCGGTGAGCAGAGTCCGAGGCACTGCTTCGGCTCTGATCCCCATGCCTCATCCCCCTTTATGAATTATATTGATGACGCGATCCAATACGAATCGAGGACAAGAGAAGTGATTCAAAGCCCCCATGAGCCGGCGTCCGAGCGTTATCAGGACGACGAGCAGCCGGCCGCGTTCTCTCCAACGGAGCTGATCCGTACCTTCGTCGCCTACAAAAACGCGATCCTGCTCTCCACTGCCGGGCTGATCGCGGCGATCATCCTGATGATCGCACTCGTCAGCCTGGTGGCCCCGTCCCAGCGCATGATGTCCCTCCCCTTCGTCCTCACCTTCCGGGGAGCGGAAGAGGGGCGTTATCCGAACGGGACGCCGTTCGAAAAGTCCGACATCGTCAGCGGGACCGTTCTTGCCGAGGTCTACAAGTCCAACGACCTCGGCAAGTTCATGACCTTCGACAACTTCAAGCGGTCGGTGGTCGTGCTCGAAAGCAACACCGACCTCGAGAACCTCAAGCGCGAATACGAGGCCAAGCTGTCCGACCCGAAGCTGAACCCGATCGACCGCGACCGCCTGGAGCGCGAATACCAGGACAAGCGGTCCGCGCTCTCCAAGTCAGACTACTCGCTGGAGATGATGTACGGCGGGCGGATCAAGCAGGTGCCGCGGGCGCTGGCCGACAAGGTGCTGCAGGACGTCCTCAACACCTGGTCCACGCGGGCCGTGCGCGAGCGCGGCGTGGCCTCGTTCGACGTCTCCACCCTCACCGAGAACATCCTCGACGCCTCGGCGCTGCAGGCCAACGACCTCCTCATCGCCGCCGACATCACCCGCGTCAACATCGACCGCATCATCAGCAACGTCGACAACCTCCTCGACCTGCCGTCGGCGAAACTCGTCCGTACTCCGCAGCCTGAGAACCTGTCGCTCCCCGAGATCCGTTACCGCCTCGACGACCTCCGCCGCTTCCGGCTCCAGCCGATCATCGCCGAGGTGCTCGACCGGGGCACGGTCGGCGACCGCACCGCGGCGATCCGGTACATCGAGACCCAGCTCCGGGTGAGCGAGATCGCCCGCGACGCCGCCCGGGCCCGCGAGGACAAGCTCCGCGCCGCCCTCGGCGTCTACTCCGACTCGAACGACCGCGACGCCACCATCTCCACCGCCGCCACCGGCGACCTCGCGCCGGTACAGCGGCAGGACGGCGGCGTGTCGCCCCAGCTCAGCGAGAGCTTCCTCGACGAGCTCCTGCGCATGTCGCAGATGAACGAAGACGTCCCCTTCCGCCAGGAACTGGTCAAACAGATGCGCGACGAGGGCCTGACCGCCGTGCCGCTGCAGAACGAGGCCAACTACTACGACCGCATCCTCAAGCAGCTCCGCACCGGCACAGCCGGAAGTGCGGGCGATCTCACCGCCGTCAGCGCCCGCCTGCGCGCGGTCGTGGCGACGGCGACGAAAGCGACGCATCACATCAACGACCTCTACAAACGCCTGTCGGCGGAGCTCAACCCCTCGGGGATGATGGTCCAGATGCCGGAGCCGACCACGGCCCGCGTCGAGCGATCCATCGGCCTCAAAGACCTGGCCATCATCTCGGCCCTCCTCTTCATCGTCGGCTTCATCCTCATCATCGTCGGCTGCGTCGCCCACGCGGCGGTGCAGCGAACCATGGCCCGGCGCGGCGAACCGGCGGAAAACGACGAGCCCGCGATCGAAAGTACGCCGCATCCCGCGCCCCGCATCCAGGCGCCGTAGGCGAATGCCTTTATGGCGGGATGCCGGCGGTCCATTCGCGGACGGCGGTTCGCGATGATCGCGTTGACGCGTAACGATGAAGTTGAAGTAAGGGTTCTCCTGATCTGTCAGGCTCCGTAGTACGCGCGGTACCACTCGACGAAGCGCCGGACACCTTCTTCGACGGTCGTATGAGGCCGGAAGCCGGTGAGCTCTTCGAGGGTGCGGACGTCGGCCATGGTCGCGGGGACATCGCCGGGCTGCATGGGGAGAAGATCGAGCACGGCTTCTTTGCCGACCGCCGCCTCGATGGCGTGGATGTAACGGATCAACTCCACGGGGTCGCTGTTGCCGATGTTGCAGACGCGATAGGGGGCGCTGCTGGTCGGGGGGTCGGCTTTCGCGGCGTCCCAGTCCGGGTTGCGCCCGGGCGGGAATGCGAGGATGCGCACGATGCCTTCGACGACGTCGTCGACGTAGGTGAAGTCGCGGACCATCTTCCCGTGGTTATAGACCGGGATCGGCTCACCCGCGAGGATCCCTTTCGTGAATTTGAAGAGGGCCATGTCGGGCCTGCCCCAGGGTCCGTAAACGGTGAAGAAGCGGAGGCCGGTGGAGGGGATGCCGAAGAGGTGGGCGTAGGTGTGCGCCATCAGCTCGTTGGCTTTCTTCGTCGCGGAGTAGAGGGAGATGGGGTGGTCGACGTTGTGCCGCTCGGAGAAGGGCTGGGTGGCGTTCAACCCGTAGACGGAGCTGGTGGACGCGTAGACGAGGTGCTCGACCGGATTCGCGCGGCAGCTCTCGAGGATGTTGAGGAAGCCGGTGACGTTGCTTTCGACGTAGGCGTGCGGGTTTTCGATGGAGTAGCGGACGCCGGCCTGTGCGGCGAGGTGGACGACGCGCGAGGGACGATGCTCCGCGAAGATGCGGGCCATGGCCTTGCCATCGGCGATGTCGGCACGGACGAAGGTAAAGTTCTCGAAGGCCTGCAGCCGCTCGAGGCGGCTCTCTTTGAGCCGCGGGTCGTAGTAGTCGTTGACGTTGTCGACGCCGACGACGGCGCTCCCCGCTTCGAGCAGCCGCCGCGCGACGTGGGAGCCGATGAATCCCGCGGCCCCGGTGACCAGATCCGGCATGGCGCGGGAGTTTATCGCGAGGGAGTTGTCCGTCCTATGAGACGGATGGCTCAGCCCTGGGCTGGCAGCATTCCGGTGAGCCAGTGCGCGGCGTTCAGGAGGAACTGCCGGCCGTCGGTACCGGAGGTGTTGATGCCGATGCGGCGGTCGCCGTCGCGCTGGGCGGAGATCATGGCCGCTTCGCCGAGGATGAGGACGCGTCCGCGGCCGTGCCGGAGAGCGATGGCCTGGCTCCAGCCGGCGGCGGAGGTCGGCGGGCCGAACTCCACGGTCACGACGACGTCGCTGCCACTGCGGGTCACCTTCGGGTTCGCGGCGCGGTGGACCGCGGTGCTGCTGAGGCGCAGCAGGGAGGTGCCGTGCGGTGCGCGGAGGGACTGGCCGGTGAACGTCAGGATGCGCCCTACCCGCTCGGAGCCGCCGCGCCCCGCCGTGATCGGATGGTCGGCGAGCAGCCGGTTCTCGCGCGAGAAAAGGAGCTGCGAGTCGTCTCCCGACGATTTGTCGTGATGGACCGGGTCGAAGGTCATTCCTCCGTGCATCTCGACACCGAACCGTTGGGCGAGATTGCCGACGGCGATTCCGAACGGATAGTGGTCGGTGATGAGCAGCAGCGCTCCCCCTCCCCTGACCCATGCTTCGAGCACGCCGGCCTCGGTCTCGGTGAATGCCGCCTCGGTGTTGGTGTCGTCCGTACCGAGCGCGGATGGGATCACGAAGAGGTCGGCCCCCGAGAGGGCGGCGGCGGTGACAGGCCCGGTGAGGGTCTCGACGGCGTAGCCGTCGTTCTTCAGGAGCGTGGCGAACGGTTTGTAGGTGCCGTCGACGTCGTGCCGGTTGTGGTGGGCCTGGTCGACGAGGATTCGCGGATGCTCGCCACGGTATGCCGGCTGTGCGACGCCGGTGTCGTAACTGCTGTCGTACTGCTTCGTGCACGCGGTGGCGAGGATCGCCGCGGCCAGGATCATTGCTTTTCGCATGCACCGGTCCAGTACATACGCCGTGCCGCGCTAAGTCGTTGATTCTTCATGACTGCGCCCCGTAAAGGTGTTCACTATCGGACGGAGTGTGCGGATTCGGCGAGTACTTCGATCCGCGAGGATGTTTCCCCGGTTATCCTCTTGCCGGATGAATCTCCGCCGCTTTCTGCCGCTGGTGGTGTGTGTGGTGCTCTCGGTGGGGGCGCAGCCGGAGGGCGGCGGGCGTGCTCTCCTCGCCCGCGGCGGTGCGCACGAGCGGGCGGGCCGGCTCGATGCGGCGGAGCGCGACTACACGGCGGCACGGGCGGCGGCGGAGCGGACGGGCGACCGTGCGTTGCTCGCGGAGGCGCTGCTGGACCTCGGCTATCTCCAGTACTACCGCGGGGAGATGAACGAGGCTCTGGTGAACCTCCAGCGCGCGTACGACCTCGAGAGCGCGGAGGGGGATGCGAAGCGACGGCGTCATGCGCTCGAATCGATCGCCCACGTCTACGCCGATGTCAGTGTGGGGCAGTACGACCGGGCGGTGGAGTATTACCGCCAGCTCCTGGGAGAGTACGAGGCGGCGAAGGACGGCATCAACGTGGCCGACACGCTCTTCAACATCGGCAGCACGGTGGAGCGGAAGGGAGACCTGGCGGCGGCGCTGGAGTGGTATCGCCGCGCGCTGGCCGCCGAGGAGAAACTCGGGCGGCGCGACGAGGCGGCGTTCGTGAAGCGGTCGATCGGGGTCACCCTCGGCAAGCTCGGACGTCCCGCGGAGGCGCTGCCACTGCTCGACGACGCGCTGCGCTTCTTCCGCGTGACGAACGACACCGAGCGGGTGATGGTGGTGCGGCAGTCGCGCGGCATCGTCTACCGGAAGCTCGAACGGCTCGATGAGGCGATCGCCGACCTGGAGGCGACCCGCGGCTGGTTTCGCAGCCGGAAGAACACGCGCTTTCTCGAAAAGACGGAGGACGAGCTGGCGTCCGCGTATGCGGCGGCAGGCCGGTGGCGCGAGGCCTATGACGCACGCACGCGTCACGATGCGTTGCAGCGCGACCTGGCCGAGAAGCTGAGGGAGGAGCACACCTCCCGCCTGCGGGTACGCTTCGACGCGGAGAAGAAGGAGCAGGAGAACCAGGCCCTGCTCCGCGACAAAGCGGCGGCAGCGCGCATCCGCTGGTTGCAGACCGTCGTGCTGCTCCTCGGCGCCGCGGTGATCGCCGTCCTGGTGTATCTGGCGGCGCGCCTGGTACGCGACGCGCGGCGGATGCGCGCCATGGCGATGACCGACGAGCTGACCCGCCTCCCGAACCGCCGGCACCTGCTGGAGGAGGGAGAGGCGCAGGTAGTGCGATCTCGGGCAATGGGGGAGGCGTTCTGCGTGGTGGCGGTCGACGTCGATCATTTCAAGCGGATCAACGACACGTTCGGCCATGCGGCGGGGGATCTCGTGCTGCAACGCATCGCACACGCCTGCCGCGTCACGCTGCGGCCGGGCGACCGGATCGGACGGACCGGCGGCGAGGAGCTGGGCGTCATTCTCCCGGCGACGCGCGAAGCAGCGGCGATGGCGGTGGCGGAGCGGCTCCGGGCAGCGGTGGAGCTGCTCGACTGGCACGACGTCGACCCCGCGCTGCGCATGACGATCAGCCTCGGCGTGGCGGAGTGGCATGGGGAGGAGACGCTGGCCCGCGTCGCCGCCCGCGCGGACGAGCGGCTGTATCGGGCGAAGCAGGAAGGGCGGAACCGGGTGGCGGCGTAGTACGAAGGATTGAGAATTGAGGATTGAGGATTTGACTCCTCGTCATCCTCAATCCTGAATCCTCAATCCTCAATCCCCGGCTAGAATCCTCCCCGTGACCGACAGGCAACGGCGCGCGCTCATTACCGGGATCACGGGGCAGGATGGGTCCTATCTGGCGGAGCTGCTGCTGGAGAAGGGCTACGAGGTGCACGGCGTGATCCGCCGCTCCTCGTCGTTCAACACGGGTCGGATCGATCATCTCTACGAGGACCCCCACGCTCCGCGGCGGAATCTGATCCTTCATTACGGGGACCTGAACGACGCTTCGTCGCTGAACCGGCTGCTGCGGCTGTCGGAGCCGGACGAGATTTACAACCTCGGCGCGCAGACGCATGTGCGGGTCTCGTTCGATACGCCCGACTACACCGGCGAAGTGACGGGGCTCGGCTGCACGCGGCTGCTGGAGGCGGTGCGCGAGCTGCAGATCCGGCCCCGCATTTACCAGGCTTCGTCGTCGGAGATGTTCGGCAGTGCCGCGCCACCGCAGAACGAGGCGACGCCGTTCCATCCGCGCAGTCCGTACGCGATCGCGAAGCTGTACAGCCACTGGATGACGGTCAATTACCGGGAGGCTTACGGGCTGTTCGCGGTGAGCGGGATCCTGTTCAATCACGAGTCTCCGCGGCGCGGGGAGACGTTCGTGTCGCGCAAGATCACTCGCGCGGTCGGCCGCATCCGGCACGGCCTGCAGGACCGCGTCTATCTCGGCAATCTCGACGCGATGCGCGACTGGGGCTATGCGAAGGAGTATGTGGAGGCGATGTGGCTGATGCTGCAGCGCGACTCCCCTGTCGATTACGTGATCGCCACCGGCGAGACGCACAGTGTCCGCGAGCTCTGCGACCGGGCGTTCCGGCGCGCCGGGATGGAGCTGGAGTGGCGCGGCTCGGGAGTGGCGGAGACGGGCGTGGACGCGGCGACGGGGCGGGTGCTGGTGGAGATCGACCCTCGCTATTTCCGGCCGACGGAGGTCGACGTGCTGCTCGGCGATGCTTCGAAGGCACGGACGGAGCTCGGCTGGGCGCCGCAGGTGTCGTTCGCGGAGCTGGTCGACCTGATGGTGGACGCCGATCTGCGGCTCGCGGCGGACGAGGCGAAGCTGCGGTGAGTTTCTGGAGCGATCGCCGCGTCTTTCTCACCGGGGCGAACGGGTTCCTCGGCCGGGCGTTGCGCGCGCGGCTGGAGGCGCTTGGGCCGCGGGAAGTGCTCGCTCCCCGTTCGACGGAGCTGGACCTGCGCGATGCCGCGGCGACGCGGGCGTTCCTGCAGGCGCACCAGCCGGACCTGGTGGTGCACGCGGCGGCGATCGTCGGCGGAATCGGCGCGAACCGCGATCATCCCGGACGCTTTTTCTATGACAACGCCGCCATGGGGCTGCACTTGATCGAGGAGTGCCGCCTGGCCGGCGTGGAGAAGTTCGTCTGCATCGGCACGGTCTGCGCGTATCCGAAATTCACGCCGGTCCCGTTCCGGGAAAGCTCGCTCTGGGATGGTTACCCGGAGGAGACGAATGCGCCGTACGGGCTGGCGAAGAAGATGCTGCTCGTCCAGCTCCAGGCGTACCGGACGGAGTACGGCTTCAACGGCGTCTTTCTCCTGCCGGCGAATCTGTACGGTCCGGGTGACAACTTCGACCTCCAGACCAGTCATGTGATCCCGGCCATGATCCGGAAGTTTGCGACGGCCGCGGAGCGCGGGGACGAGACGGTGGAGCTGTGGGGCGACGGGACGCCGACGCGGGAGTTTCTCTATGTGGATGACGCCGCCGAGGGGATCCTGCTTGCTGCCGAGCGCTACGAGGCGGCCGACCCGGTGAATCTCGGCTCGGGCGAGGAGCGGTCGATCGCGGAGATCGCGGGGTTGATCGCTGCGAAGACCGGGTTCGGGGGAAGGATCGTCTGGGACAGCAGCAAGCCCAACGGGCAGCCGCGACGGGCGCTCGACACCAGCCGGGCCGCCGAAGCGTTCGGTTTTCGCGCCGCGACACCGTTCGCCGAGGGGCTGGCCAGAACGATCGCGTGGTGGCGGGGGCAGTAGCCCGGAGGAGAAACCGACGGGAGGCCTCCGGCGGGCCGACCCGGCCGGCTGCGTTGGTTGCCCAAGGCTGAACGCGCGCGGGTCGCACGAAACACGATTCACGCGGAAACAAACGCCGCCGGCCGGGCCGGCCCGCCGGAGGCCCTCGTCGTCTCTCCTGCCCCCGGCATACCCGTTGCAGCCACAGCCGATCGTGACAATAACTCTCCGCCTCGGTTGGCGGCTCCTGCTTCCGGCTCTCCTTTCGCTCCTCTCCCTGAACGCGACCGCGGAGTATTTCGTCGTTCCGGCCGATGACGAACTGATTACGTCGTCACGGGCCGTCGTCATCGGGACGATCGGGGAGATGTTCAGCGAGTTTGCGGACGGCCGGATCGTCACGAACATCGAACTGGAGCTGGAGCAGGTTCTGAAGGGGGACCTGAAGCCGAACGAGACCATTCGTCTCGTCGAGCCGGGCGGCATCGTCGGGAGCGAGATCATGGTCGTTTCGGCGGCCCCGACGTACTGGAAAGGCAACCGGGCCCTGATTTTCCTCACCATGACCGCCGAGGGGCAGTGGCAGACGTACGGCGCCTCGCTCGGCAAGTTCGATTTCGTGAAAGACGGGAAAGGGCGTGGGCTGGCGGTTCGCTGGGCGACCGGCGAGGTAGCCCACACCTGGACGCCGGACGGCAATCCGCATGAAGAGAAGATGCGCGATGCGGTGAAGTTCGCCGCGTACATCGAGCGCATGGTCCGGATGAACGACCGGCCCTTCGCTCCGTCGGCGCCGGGAGAGCAGCGCGAGAGCGTCGGAGAGGCGGACTACTTCATCGAGGATGATCCGGCCACTGAAAGCCTGACCACGCCCGTGGGATGGCTGCCGGTGGCCGACGGGACGTATCCCCCTTCCGCGTACACCCAGGGGACGTTCCGCTGGAACGTGTTCGACGCGACACCGGCCGGCTCGGTGACGTTCCGGATCAGCGGTTCGCAACCCGGCCACGACTCGGTCGGGGCGGCCCAGCGCAGTCTCGCCGCGTGGACGAACGACTCCGGTTCGAACGTCCAGTATCTCTACGGCGGCACGACGACGGCCGGGTTCGTCAAGGACAACAACAACACGATCGTCTACAACTCGACGACCGGAGTCCCCGCGGGGGCGCTCGCCTACGCGCAGTGGTTCGGCGGCGCTGTGCACACCTACAAGGGAGAGAGCTTCTACAGCATCACCGAGGGAGACGTAGTGGTGAAGTCCGGCATCAACGTGTCGGCGAAGCTGTTCGACGAGGCGGTCACGCACGAGCTCGGCCACACCCTCGGCTTCCGCCATTCCGACGCCGGAACGCCGTCTTCGACCCAGGCGGTGATGAAGGCGTCGCTCAGCGGCACGTACGGCGCGACCCTCGGACCGTGGGACATCGAAGCCGTCCGGACGGTCTACGAAGGGACCAGTACCCCCACCATCCCCCCCGTCCCGACGAATCTCGTGGCGCGGGCGACGAGCACGACCAGCATCCTGGTGACCTGGAACGCGTCCGCCGGTGCGACGAGCTACAGGCTCTACCGGAGCGAGAACGACGGTGCGTACGCGCTCATCGCCAGCCCGGCGACGAACAGTTACACCGACAGCGGCCGCACCGCCGGCAAGACGTATGTCTACCGCGTGCAGGCGGTGGCCGCGGGCCTCAGCTCGGCCGACAGCAACCGCGACCATGCCACGACGATCCTCTTCACCGACGATCCGCTGGTGGCCGAGGTGGATGTCGTCCGCGCCGTCCACCTGACGCAGCTCCGGACCGCGGTGAATGCCGTCCGCGCCGCGGCAGGGCTGGCGGCGGCAACCTGGACTGATTCCTCCCCTGCCGGCGTGGCGATCAAGAGGGTGCACATCACCCAGCTCCGCAGCGCCCTCACTCCCGCCCTGACCGCCCTCGGCAAGTCCTCTCCCAGCTACACCGACGCGTCCCTGACGACCGCGACCGTGGTGAAGGCGGTGCATTTCCAGGAGCTGCGGAACCTCACGAAGTAGGGAAAACGTGAGGCAGCTCACATTCCCGGTCGAAGTCCGGAACTACATTTCCCCCACATCGCGTTAAACTCACATCACTCATCGAGCAGAGACTCGCCCGGCGACGGGCGATGAGTGAGTGTCGTCCAATCAGCGTCCGGGGGAGTCCAGATGATCAGAGGTGTCGTTGTCCGCTTCGCGGCAGCCGCGAGCGTGTTTGTTCTATCGACCCTGACGGCCCAGGCATCGGTCGTCACGAAAATCAACGAGGATGCGCTTGCGCCGCTGCGTGAGGCGGGGCGGTCGACGCGCGTGCTGCTCGACAAGCTGCCGCTCTACGACGCGGAGCGCTCCGTGATCGAGCTCGAGGAGTTTCAGGTCTGGACGCCCGACGCGAAGGTGTTCATCCACGGCGAAAAAGGGGTCGTGGCGGTCGATCCTCCGAAGGCACGCTATTTCCGCGGCCTGGTGAACGGCGACTTCCAGTCGTTCGCTGTGTTCTCGGTGGACGAGAAGACGAAAGCGGTCAACGGTCTGATCGTCACGCGCGACAAGCGCTACTCGGTCGACAGCGTGGCCCGGCGCCGTGCGGGTGGCGGACCGCAGCAGAAGAACGCGGCCGACGAGCCCGCAGTGATCGGCGGCACCGACGTCTACCTGACCGAGGCTGGCGAAGCGGAGATGATTCCGGGGACGGACAAGCCGTTCTATTGCGAGCTCGACAAGATGACCCTGCACAGCCCGGAGGATCCGACTCCGGCACCCCGTGCGACGGGCACCAACGGCCAGCCGGTGATCGCCGAAGGCATCGCCGGCGCGCAGTCGTACGAGATCACGCTCGAGATCGAGACCGATTTCGAGCTTTACCAGAACGCCGGCAGCGATGCGACGACAGCCACGAACTACGTCACCAACCTGACGGCGGCGGTCTCCACGATTTACAACCGCGACCTGAATACGAATGTGATCCAGAAGGCGCTGCACCTCTACACGGTCGCAGGCGACCCGTGGGCCGCGGGCTCGACCGGGCTGACCGGCCTGAACGATCTGGCCGCGTACTACCACAGCGCCAGCCGCCCCGCGGGCCGCACCACTTCGGCGGTGGCCATGCTCAGCGGCAAGGACTACGGCGGCGGGATCGCGTACGAAGGGGTGATCTGCACGAACGACTTCGGCACCGGTCCCTATGGCGGTCCGTACTCGTGGTCGGGCGGCATCGGCCGTCTCTTCGGAGCCCAGGGCCTCGGGTCGATCCCCGATCCCGACGCCACGAACTCTGCCGGCACGGCCTTCGGAACGCCGGCCGGGCTGCAGAATTACTGGCCGCTGATCGAGTACGCCCACGAGCTCGAACACAACATGGGCGGCCACCACACGCACTGCGCGCAGGTGAGCGACGCCGAGCGCACGGCCTCCGGGTTCACCGACGGCAGCGCGGCGTCGTCCGCGAACAACCAGATCGATCACTGCTACGGTGACGAGGACGCGCTCGGTCTCTCGAACTGCTACGTCGGCAGCAACTACGTGGTCGGCTCGCAGGGCATCTTCAAGGGCACGATCATGAGCTACTGCCACAACGTCTTTGCGAGCGCCATCCCGCAAAGCCGGTTTCTCTTCGGCGTGGACGGGGAGCCGAGCGTGCATCAGTACGACGACTACATGCTCCGCGCCGCGGGTCCGGTCTCGTTCCCCTCCGGCGATGGACGCGACGGCGGCTCGAACAACATCGTCGACGGCGTCGGGACGTTCACGATGACGACGATCACGGCGCCGGCAGAGCTGGTCCCGGAATCGACCGGCAACATCGCCTCGGTCACGGCCGCGAACGCGGGCTGCTGCGGTGCCGTTCCGACCTACGCCTGGAGCATCACCAACGGCGTCATCACCGCCGGCCAGGGAACGAGCTCGATCACCTTCACCGCCGGCGCGACCGGTGAGACGGTCCTGAAGGCGAGCGCGTACAAGACGACCTTCTGCGGCATCACCGAGACGAAGAGCGTCCCGATCGAGGACGCGGTCGTTTTCGAGCCGCCGGTCAACGTGTTCGCCACGGCCACCTCCGCGACCACGGTCGACATCAGTTGGGCCGCGGTCATCGGGGCGACGCACTATCAGGTCTACCGCGCCCAGCAGCAGGGAGGGTTCGGAACTCTCGTCGGCACGACCACGTCGACGACGCTGACCGACAGCACGGCCCTTGCGAACACCGCCTATCAGTACGTCGTCACGGCCGGCGACGGCGTCGCGAACTGGTCGGTGTTCAGCGACGATGACGTCGCCGTGACGGTCGTCTTCACCGACCCGACGCTCACCGCCAGCTCGACGAAGGTCAAGCTCGTGCACTTCACGGAGCTGCTGACGGCAGTGAACGCGCTGAATACGCTGATCGGGAGCAGCACGATCGGCTTCACCGCCCCGGCGCCGACGACCTCGGTGACGGTGCGCCGCCAGCATCTGCTCGACCTCCGTACGGCGCTCACTGCCGCGCGCGCGGTGCTCGGCTTCCCGGCCGTCACCTTCACCGACGCCCCGCCGACGGCGCAGTCGACGAGGATCAAGGCCGTACACATCAACGAGCTCCGCGGCGGCGTGTTGTAACTCAGTATCCAGCCCCTTACTCGGAAGCGCCGGCGGAAACGCCGGCGCTTTCGCGTTTCAGGAGCCGGAAGGCGAGGGCCACCGCCGCGCCGAAGAGGAAGCCGCCGACGTGGGCCCACCAGGCGATGCCGGCCACTTCCTGCGTCCGGCGTGCGGCCTCGAGGGAGAGGAAGCCGTTGAAGAACTGCATCCCCAGCCAGACCGGCAGGAAGACGATGGCCGGGATCTCCGCCATCGCCCAGTAGACCACCAGCGGGAAGAGCGTGACGATCCGCCCGTGCGGCCGCAGAATCAGGAATGCGCCGAGAACGCCGGCGATGCTGCCCGAGGCTCCGATCGATGGGATCATCGACGCCGGGAAGAGGATCGTGTGGGTCAGGCTCCCCATGGCGCCGCAGGCGATGTAGAAGAAGAAGAAGCGGACGTGCCCCATCACGTCTTCGACGGCGTCGCCGAAGACCCAGAGGTAGATCATGTTGCCGAAGAGGTGGACGAACCCGCCGTGCAGGAACAGCGAGGTCACGAGCGTGATCGCCACCTCCCAGGGCGCGAAGTGGAACGCCGCCGGGTCGACCAGCCGCGCCGGGATGTAGCCGAACGTCCCGATGATCCGCTCGGTCATCGACCCCATGAAGAGCTGGGCGAAGAAGACCACCACGTTCGCCACGACCAGCGCGCGATTGACGGCCGGCGTCGTGCGCCGGGTTAGGGTGTGGCGTAACGGGATCATGACGGGATTGAGGATTGAGGATTGAGGATTGAGGATGAAGTTGGCCGAAGCCAATCCTCAATCCTCAATTCTCAATCCTCAATCCCTTGTCTCACCCCAGTCCCTTGCGAATCTCGCGCACAACCTCGTCGAGCTGCTCTTCCCTGAGCTCCGGGAAGACCGGGATGGCGAGGGTCTGCTCGGTCGCGGCCTCGGAGTCGACGAAGTGCTCCCGCGCGCCCGGCAGCTCTTTGAAGCAGGCCTGCTGCGGGAGGGTGAGCGGGTAGTAGACCTCGCAGCCGATCTGGACGCTCTTGAGGTGGGCCATGACTTTGTCGCGGACCTCACTCCCCTCAGGGAAGCGGATGACGAACTGATTGTAGATGTGGCGGCGTCCCGGCAGTTCTTCCGGCAGCAGCACCCGCGCCCCCGTCCCGGCCGCGGCGAACTTTTCGCGATAGAGGGCGGCGTTGCGGCGGCGGCCTTCGTGCCACGACTCGAGCAACGGCAGCTTGATGTGCAGCATGGCCGCCTGCAGGGCGTCGATGCGGAAGTTGCCGCCGACGTAGTGGTGGTAGTAGCGCGGACGCATGCCGTGGACGCGGAAGTCGATCAGTTTTCGGGCGAGCTCGTCGTCCATAGTGGTGATCGCGCCGGCATCGCCGAATGCGCCGAGGTTCTTGGAGGGGAAGAACGAGAAGCCGGACATGATGCCCATCGTGCCGGCGCGGCGGCCTTTGTAGTCGGAGCCGACGGCCTGCGCGGCGTCTTCGATGACGTGGATGTTGTGCTTCCCGGCGATGGCCAGGATCTCGTCCATCGGCGCGCACTGGCCGAAGAGGTGGACCGGCATGATGGCTTTGGTGCGGGGGGTGATGCGCTCTTCGATGAGTTGCGGGTCGATGGCGTAGTCGGTCAGGTCGATGTCGACGAAGACCGGCGTGGCGCCGAGGCGGGAGACGACTCCGGCGGTGGCGAAGAAGGAGTAGGCCGGGACGATCACTTCGTCGCCGGGGCCGATGCCGAGGACCATGAAGGGCTCGAGGAGGGCGTCGGTCCCGGACGAGACGCCGATGGCGTGTTTGGCCTGGCAATAGGCGGCGAAGTCGCGCTCGAAGTCTTCGACGCGCTTCCCGAGGATGAACAGTTGTGAGTCGTAAATCTCCGCAGTGACGCGGAGCGCTTCTTCGCGAATCGTGGCGTATTGGAGTTTGAGGTCGAGCAATGGAATCGGCATAGCGGGGCGCAGTTTAGTGCATCTCGCATCCAGGCCAAGTCTTGCCGGCCGCCCCCACCCAGGGGACGACGAAGGGCCTCCGGCGGGCGGGCCCGGCCCGCTGCGTTTGTTTTCGCGCAAACCGCGTTTCGTTCGAGAGCGTGCGTTCAGCCTATGGCAACCAACGCAGCGGGCCGGGCCCGCCCGCCGGAGGCCTCTCGTCGTTCCTGGGCGGGGGCGGCCGGCAAGACTGGCCTAGACGCGGGAAGCACTTGCCCCGTATCACTCCGCGCCGCGGCAGAACCATTTTCGTACAACATTTCCTCTCCCATTTTCCTCTAGACATTTCGTGCCAGGCCTCCGTACCAAGCTGCAACAAACGCAGTAGCCACAAAGGAGGCTTTACCAGTGAAACTCAGGAATCTCATCGCAGCGGCAGCCATCGCCGTAACGCCGCTCGCAGTGCAGGCGGCAACCCTCATCGTCCCCGCGGCCGGCACCGGCGCCGGCGCCAACAACAGCCAGTGGCAGAGCGAGCTGACGCTCCACACCGCCGCTCCCCGCGCGGTCGCGCTGTCGCTCACCTACCACCAGGGAAAGAACGTCTTCGGCCCCGCGGAAGTGACGCTCCAGCCGCGCGAGACGCTGTCCATCGACGACGTCGTGAAGACGAAGTTCGGCGTGGAAAGCGGCAGCGGCGCCATCACCATCGACGTCAACGAGCGTGACGCCAAGACGATCGCCGTCACCTCGCGCACGTTCAACGTCTCCCCTGTCGGCGAGTTCGGCCAGGACATCCCCTTCATCGACGCCGCGAACGCGAACCGCACCGGCGACATCGTGGCCCTCACCGGCCCCTCCTCGGTCGCGAAGTCGCGCTTCAACTTCGGCCTGTATGCGGTCGAGGCTTCGCGCGTGCAGTGGCAGCTTCTCCGTGCGAACGGCACGGTGGCGACGTCGGTCGAAGCGACGTACGCGGCCGGCGAGCACGTGCAGTACAACGGCGGCATCACCGGCCTGCTCGCCTCGACTCCGCAGGCCAACGACACCGTGCACGCCCGCGTGCTCGGCGGCCGCGCGGTCTTCTACGGCAGCACCGTCAACGCGACCGGCGACCCGAACTTCGTGCCGGGCATCCGCACCCGCGAGGACATCATCATCAACTTCGCCGGCATCGACCTCGACGAGAACGGCACGGTCGACATCGCCGACGCCGACGGCGACGGTGTGCTCGACAGCACGCTGGAGATCAACGCCTCGTTCGGGTTCCCCGATACCTTCCGGGTCCTCGCCAGCGGTGAGTTCGGCGAGTCAGTGACCTTCGAGGTCGTCTCCACCCCGACCGAGACCGCCCTCCTCGACGGGAACCGCCTCCGCGTCGCCCCGGCCGGTGACGTGAAAGGGAAAACCAGCGAGATCCTGGTCCGCGCCAGCAGCGGCAGCTCCTCCTCGGTGCTGACGATTCCGGTGCGGTTCCGGTAAAGCAACAGGCAGTTGAGGTGAGCGAGGGGCAGGCGCAAGCCTGCCCCGTTTTGCTTCCTCCGAAGGTTCGTAGCCTTCCTCCGAAGGTTCACAACCTTCCTCCGAAGGTTCGCAACCTTCCTCCGAAGGTTCGTTACCTTCCCTCGAAGGTTCGCAACCTTCCCTCGAAGGTTCGTTACCTTCCCCCGAAGGTTCGTAACCTTCCCTCGAAGGTTCGCAACCTTCGCCGGAAGGCTCGTTTACACCGAATTTTGCCCTGAAAAGGGGACACTTACCGGGAGAACGTCACCCTGGCGAACCGCCGTTTGCCGGCTTTGATGAGGTAGGTTTTGCCGGGGGTGGCGTCGAGGGCGTGGCGCGTGGTTTCCGCTCTCACGTCGTCCACCAGTACGCCTCCCTGGGCGATCAGGCGCTGCGCTTCTTTGTTGCTCTCGACGAGCTTTGCGGCGGTGATGATCTTGCTGAGGAGCTGCGGCTCGCTGCCGGCCGGAAGGGTCACTTCTTCGATGTCGGTCGGGGCCTGTTTGTCGCTGAAGATGCGGCGGAACTCGGCCTCGGCGGCTTCGGCGGCCGCTTCGTCGTGGAAGTCGCGGATGATCGATTTCGCGAGCGACTTCTTCGCCTCCATCGGGTGCAGCTCGCCCGATTCGACGCGCCCGCGGAGCTCGTTCACCTGCGCCGGGGTGAGATCGGTGCAGAGAAGGTAGTACTTCCACATCAGCGAGTCGGAGATCGACATGACCTTGCCGAAAATCTGCGCCGGCTCTTCGTCGATGCCGATGTAGTTGCCGAGGGACTTCGACATCTTCTCCACGCCGTCGAGCCCTTCGAGCAGCGGCATGGTCAGGACGACCTGCGGCTCGAGACCGTACTCGCGCATCAGGTCGCGGCCGACGAGGAGGTTGAAGAGCTGGTCGGTTCCTCCGAGCTCGACGTCGGCTTTCAGGGCGACGGAGTCGTAGCCCTGCGCCAGCGGGTAGAGCAGCTCGTGCAGGGCGATCGGCTGCCGGGCGTCGTAGCGCTTCCGGAAGTCGTCGCGCTCGAGGATGCGCGCCAGGGTGTACTTCGCCGCCAGCTTGACCATCCCGTCCGCGCCGAGGGCGCCGAGCCACTCCCAGTTGAAACGGATCTCTGTGGTCTCCGGGTCGAGGATCTTGAAGACCTGCCGCTTGTAGGTCTCGGCGTTGGCGAGGATCTCCTCGCGCGTCAGCGCCGGCCGGGTCGCCTTCTTGCCGGTCGGGTCGCCGATCATGCCGGTGAAATCGCCGATCAGGAAGATCACCCGATGCCCGAGCTGCTGGAAATGCCGCATCTTGCGGATCAGCACCGTATGGCCGAGGTGAATGTCCGGAGCGGTCGGGTCGAAGCCGACCTTCACCGTCAGCGGCTTCCCCCGCCCCAGCTTCGCCTTCAGGTCGCCCTTCTCGATCAGGTCGACCGAGCCTTTGGCGAGGTAATCGAATTGTTCGTCCAGAGTCATGGTCGGGGGATTGTAGCGGCGATGGGACCTATGGGACCGATAGGACTAATGGGACTTATGACACCCCCATTGGTCCCATCCGTCCCATTGGTCCCATCACCCCAGCCATTGCTGAAACATCAGCAGACGCCACAACACCCCTTCCGCCCCAGCCACGGGGCCATTGTCCCAGACCTTGCGGACCGAGGCCGGGTCGAACCACCCTTCCCGTGCGATGCGCTTTCCATCGACGAGCGACGCTGCCCATTCGCGCAGGGGGCCGCGGAGCCAGGCGTCGATGGGGAGGCCGAAGCCGGATTTGCCCTGGTCGATGAGCTCGGGCGGGAGGTGGCGCGCCAGTACTTTGCGGAGGATCCACTTCCCCCGCGCGTCGCGCGTTTTCATCGACAGCGGGAGCGACCACGCCAGCTCGATGACGCGGTGGTCAAGCAGCGGCTCGCGTACTTCCAGGCTCACGGCCATGCTGGCGCGGTCGACCTTGGCGAGGATATCGTCCGGCAGGTAGCTGACGGCGTCGAGGTACATCATCAGCTCCGTCGGATCCTGCAGGTGCGGCCAGCGATCGCGCTCGGTGAGCGCCACGTTGCGCGCCGAGGCGCCGAGGACCTTCAGGACGTCCGACCCGACTTCGTGCTGGAAGCGGGTGATCGGGTCGTCGAGGACGAGCGCTTCGCCGAGTCCGCGCAGCCGGTCGCGCAGGTTGCGTCGGAACGGCATCGCCGCCACCCGCTTGAGCAGCGCGCCAAGCGGATGCCGCAGGGCGTGCGGGATGAGCTCGACCTTGGCGTCGAGCCGCTGGCCGAGGAAGTAGCGATGGTAGCCGCCGAAGAGCTCATCGCCGCCGTCTCCGGAGAGGGCGACGGTGACGTGCTGCCGGGCCATCCGCGAGACGAGGTAGGTCGGGATGGCGGAGGAGTCGCCAAACGGCTCGTCGTAGATCGCGGCCATGAGCGGGACGGCCTCCAGCGCATCGCGCCCGCTGATCACGGCCTCGGTGTGCCGCGTGCCGAGGTGGCGGGCGATGGCCGCCGCCTGGGGCGCCTCGCTGGAGAGGTCGTCGAAGCCGATGGTGAAGGTCGAGACCGGCCCCGCCTCGCGCTGCATCAGCGCGGCGATCAGCGGCGAGTCGATGCCGCCGGAGAGGAAAAGGCCGAGGGGAACGTCGGCGATCATCCGCAGGCGGACGGCGTCGGCGAGCAGCGACTCGATCGCATCGACCGCCTCTTCGTCGCTGCCTCGGAACGGAGCCGCAACCGCGCTTTCCGCGATCCTGGCCGCGTCCCAGTACGCGCGCGTCCGCGGCGTGCCGCTCGCGTCGATGGTCAGGATATGGCCCGGCCGCAGCTTGCAGATCCCTTCGAAGATCGCATGCGGCGCGGGGACGTAGCCGTAACGGACATACAGCGCCAGCGCGCCGCGGTCGATCGACCTCTGCCCGTCCAGCGCCTTCAACTCCGAGGCAAATGCGAGCTCGCGCCCGGAGAGGGAGTAGTAGAGCGGCTTGACGCCGACGCGGTCGCGTACCAGCGAAAGAGTCCGTTCCTGCCGGTCCCACAGCGCGAAGGCGAACATGCCGATGAAGCGGCGCACTGCCTCGTCGAGCCCCCACGCCTCGATCGACTCGAGCAGCACCTCGGTGTCGGAACGTCCGCGAAAGGGCCGCTCCCCGAGTTCCTCGCAGAGATGCTGGAAGTTGTAGATCTCGCCGTTGAAGACGATCCCGTAGCGCCCGCTCGACGAGAACATCGGCTGCGCGCCGGCGGCGGAGAGGTCGATGATGGCGAGGCGGCGAAAGCTGAGGGCGACGCCCGCCGCGGCGTCGCACCAGACGCCGTCGTCATCCGGCCCGCGGTGGCGCAGCGTCCCGGCCATCGCCGCGGCGCGGGCGTGTAACTCTTCCCCGTTTCCCCCGCCGAACGACCACACTCCCGCGATTCCGCACATGAACGGACGGCATTATGACCCCTTGACAGCGCTGCTAGACTCGACGCTGATGACTACCACCCGCGCGCACCGGCACCATCACCACCACCACAACCGGTAGGGGTGCAGGTCCATGCGTGCCCCTCCGACAAGGAAGGGGCACCCCGACGCGCAGCGCCAGTCGAAACCTCTTCCTGATCGCGGGAAGAGGTTTTCGACTTTATGGCCACTTCATACAGATATCCGATCGGCGCACGGCCGCTGCTGATCGAAGAGACGGTGCGGCGGAGGCGCCTCGAGGCGCGCTTCGTCGCGTTGCTCGAAAGCGCCGGCTTCGCCGAGGTCGTGCTCCCGATCATCGACTTCGCGGAGCCCTACGCAGCCGTGACCGGACGCGAGGCGGCTCGCGGCAGCTACCGCTTCACCGACCGCGACGGTGAGCTGGTTGCGATCCGCTCCGATTTCACGCCGATGGTGGCGCGCGCGCTGGCGCCGTCGCTGTCTGCCGAACAGCTCCCGCTGCGCGTTTTCTACCGCGGCGATGTGATCCGCTGCGAGGCCACCCGCCTCGGCGCGAATCGGGAGCTGTTCCAGATCGGCGCGGAGCTGATCGGCGGAGAGCCTGCGGACGCGGACGTCGAAATGCTGCGCCTCGCGGCCTCGATCGCCGGGGCGTTCAGCGCCGATCCGCTGGTCGTGTACAGCGGCGCGCCGGATCTCGACGATCCCTGTTTCGTGCTCCACGAAGAAGACACCGACCCCGGTTACTACACCGGCCTGCGCTTCTGGGTCTATGGCAACGATCGCCGCCGGCCGATCGCGCAGGGCGGCCGCTACGACGCGCTGTACGGCCTCTTCGGCACCGAGGCGCCGGCGGTCGGGTTCACGTTCACGCTCGATGAGTTAGAGGACTGAGTTGGAGGATAGATGCGCATTGCCATTCCCAAAGGACGCTTGCAGGAGCCCGTGCTCGCAACGTTCGCGGCGGCCGGATACGACGTTCCGGCCGCTGCCGATCTGCGTACGCGCAAGCTGGTGTTCTCGCGCGGCGGCGTCGAGTGGATCTTCGTCAAGGATTGCGACGTGCCGGTCTACGTCGAGCACGGCGCCGCCGACGCCGGCGTGGCCGGGCTCGACCAGATCCTCGAGCAGGGCTGCACCGCGTATCAATCGGTGGAGCTGCCGTACGGCCGCTGCCGGCTGATGGTCATCGGCGCTCCCGGCGCACCGCAGCTCGGCGCCACCTCGCGCGTGGCCACCAAGTACGCCCGCGTGGCGCGGCAGTACCTCGACGGCCGCGGGCTGCACGCCGACATCATCCCGCTCGGCGGCTCGGTCGAGCTGGCGGCGGTGCTCGCGCTGACGTCGCATGTGATCGACCTCGTCGAGACCGGCGAGACGGCGCGCGTGCACAAGCTGGAGCTGCAGGAGCTCATCACCGAGGTCACGCCGCGGCTGATCGTGGCGAAGAACGTCTACCGCACGAGAAACAGAGAGATTCGCGAGCTGATCTCGCGCGTCGCCGATTCGACAAAGGAGGCGAAAAATGCCGACATACAAAGCTTCGTCGCCTGAAGCCGCCGCCGCGTTGCGCGAGCTGGAATCGCGACGCGATGCGGCCAATGAAAATGCCTTCCGCGTCGCGGACGAGATGATCGCCGGCGTGCGCGCCCGCGGCGATCTGTTCGTCGCCGAACAGATCGAGCGGTTCGACCGCGTGTCGATCGAGCCGGAGGCCATCCGCATCACGCCGCGCGAGGTGACGATCGACCGCGAGCTCGCCGCGGCGCTCGACCTGGCCATCGAACGGGTGGAGGCGTTTCATCTCCGGCAACTCCCGCCGTCGTACGAGTGGCAGGGAGTCATTCACCGCGTACGCCCGTTGCGCCGCGTCGGGGTGTACATCCCCGGAGGGCGCGCGGTGTACGTCTCGACGCTGATCATGTGCGCGGTTCCGGCGCGGATCGCCGGGGTCGAGGAGATCGTCGTCGCCACTCCCCCCTCCGCCGCCGGCCGCGACGAGCTGCACTACGTCTGCAACCGCCTCGGCATCCGCGAGCTCTATCGCGCCGGCGGCGCAGCCGGCATCGCCGCGCTGGCGCTCGGGACAGAGTCGCTGCCGCGCGTCGACAAGATCGCCGGACCGGGGAACTCCTACGTCACCGCGGCAAAGGCGCGGCTGGTCGGCCAGGTGGGGATCGACATGACTGCCGGACCGACGGAGCTGGTGGTTATCGCCGACGAGACGGCGAATCCGGCGTACGTGCAGGCGGATCTCGACGCGCAGCAGGAGCATGGGCCGGATTCGGCGGTGATCTGCATTTGTATCGGAAAGGCGCTGGAGATGCGGGCCACGCTCGTGCTGGTCGCCGGCTCCGTCGAGGAGGCGATCGCCCTCTCCGACCGGATCGCCCCCGAGCACCTCTCCATTCACGCGCGCGACGCGGCGTCGATCGCCGCGCGGGCGCAGAACGCCGGTGCGATCTACTGCGGCCCCTTCTCGCCGCCGGCCGCGGGCGACTACGTCATCGGCTCGAATCACGTCCTCCCCACCTCCGGGAGCGCGCGCTTCTTCTCCCCTCTCGGCGTGTACGACTTTGTGAAACGGACGAATGTCATCACACTGACGGAAAGCGCACTGCAGGAGCTCGCCCCGGCCGCCGCACGGATCGCCGACTTTGAAGGCCTTCCGCAACACGCGCGGTCGGTAGAAACACGATTCGCGGCGGTGCGCGCATGAGCGCCCGCGCCGCCGTCGCCGCCATGACTGCCTACACGCTGGAACTGCGCGAGGCGGAGGTGAAGCTGAATCAGAACGAGTCGCCGTACGACTTTCCGCTGAAGGCGGAAGCACTGGCGAGCATCGCCTCGCGCTCCTGGAATCTCTACCCCGACTTTGAATCGACGACGCTGCGCACCGCGCTGGCGAAGGCGTACGGCTTCGCGCCGGAGGAGATCCTCGTCGGCAACGGCTCGAACGAGTTGCTCTCCGCGGCCGTGGGAGCGTTCGTCGGGCCGGGGACGCCGGTGGTGTTCCCGCGCCCGACGTTCGCGCTGTACGAAAAGCTCGTGGCCATCGCCGGAGGATTGCCGGTGCCGATCGACCTCGATCCCGCTACCGGCCTTCTGCCGCTCGACGGGATGCTGCGCGCCCTGGAGTCTCTCGACGGGGCGGTGGCGATCGTCTGCTCGCCGAACAACCCGACCGGCGGTGTGCTGCCGGACGGCGGGATCGAGACCCTGCTCGCCACCGGCGCGACGGTGCTGTTCGACCGCGCCTACGGTGATTTCGCGGTCAATTCTTTTGCAACAGAGGAACTCCCGCCGCTGCACGACCGGCTGGTGACCTTCTCGACGTTTTCGAAGGCGTGGGGACTGGCAGCGTTGCGCGTCGGTTGGCTCGCCTCGACCGCGTCCAACTGCCGTGAGATCCGGAAGGTGAAGCTCCCCTACTCGCTGAACATCGTCAGCGAGACCATCGCCGCGATGGCGCTGGAGAACCGCGGCGTGCTGGATCAAAACGTCGCCCGCACCATCGCCGAGCGGGAGCGGGTGCTCGCCTTCATGCGCGGAATCCCGGCGATCGCCGTCTACCCGACGCGGGCCAACTTCATCGCCTTCCGCACCCGCGCCACGTTCGAGGATTTCCTCGCGCGCGGCGTGCTCATTCGCAAGACCACCCTCGAAGGCTGCCTGCGCGTCTCCATCGGCACGCGCGAGCAGAACGACCGATTTCTGACGGCGCTAGCCGTCATCCTGAGCCGCGAAGACGGCGAAGGATCTTCGGCACTGGAGTCCCTCACATGAGAACCGCCACCGTCACCCGCGCCACGAAAGAGACCTCCGTCGCCGTCACGCTCGACCTCGACGGCCGCGGCGTCTCGAAGATCGACACCCCCGTCGGCTTCCTCTCGCACATGCTCGATGTGATCTCCCGTCACGGCCAGACGGACCTCGACGTGATCGCAACCGGCGACACGTTCATCGACTACCACCACACCGTCGAAGACGTCGGCCTGGTCCTCGGCGAGGCCTTCGCCACCGCCCTCGGCGACAAGCGCGGCATCCGCCGCTTCGGCCACGCCTACGTCCCGCTCGACGAGGCCCTCGCGCGCGTGGTCGTCGACTTCTCCGGCCGGCCCTTCCTCGTCTTCGAGGTTCCGATCGACCGGGAAATGCTCCTCATCCACAAAGACTTTCCCTTCGCCCTGGTGGAGGAGTTCTTCAAGTCCTTCGCGAACAAATGCAACTGCAACATCCACGTGGACCTCATTCGCGGGAGAAACGGACACCACGCGGCGGAAGCGATCTTCAAGGCATTTGCGATCGCGGTAAAGGAGGCAAAGGCGGTGGTGGGGGCGGATGTGCCGAGCACGAAGGGGGTGATTTGATGTTGCTGGCCTCTGTCATCCTGAGCCGCAGGACCCTCCCGGTAAGCCAAAAGCATGGCGGCGAAGGATCTGGGGGGAGGGGGCACGCAGCGCTCCCCCACCCGCCCAGGTCCTTCGCCGCCATGCGTCCCCTTCTTGCGGAGATTCCTGAGGCTCAGGATGACAGGAGATGAACGTCACTCTCATCGACTCCCCCGTCGCGAACACCGCGAACATCGCCCGCGCACTTCGTGCCGCCGGCGCGACACTGGAAATCACGCACGACGCCGACGCGATCGCACGCGCATCGAAACTCGTCCTCCCCGGCGTCGGCTCGTTCATCGCCGCTCGTACGTGGCTCGCGGACACGCACATCGACAACGCGATTGACGCAGCCGTGAAGAACACCGCCTTCCTCCTCGGCATCTGCGTCGGCCATCAACTGCTCTTCGACCTCTCCTACGAGCACGGAACCACCCGCGGCCTCGGTCTGGTCGAAGGCGAGGTGCAGCGTTTCGACGGTCCGCTGCCGGTGCCGCAGATCGGGTGGAACCGCGTCCGTGCCGGCGGTCCGCTGTTCGCCGGCGTCGAGGAGGAGGCGTTCTATTTCGTCAACTCCTACGCCGCACGGGCCGCGCGGGACGAGATCGCCACCGCCGACTACAACGGTCCGTTCACCGCCGCGGTGCAGCGCGGGCGGGTGTTCGGCGTGCAGTTCCATCCCGAGAAATCGTCGGCCGCCGGGCTGCACGTCCTGAGGAACTTCGTCGCATGCAACTGATCCCCTCGCTCGACCTGCTGGACGGCCGCGTGGTCCGCCTCACGCACGGCGACTTCGCCTCCGCGCGCGATTACGGCGAGCCGGAGGCGGTGCTCGATGCGCTGGACGTCCCGCGCGGGACGCGGCTGCACGTGGTCGATCTCGAGGCGTCGCGGAGCGGACGGCCGATCGAGACCGGCATCGTCGAGCGTCTGGCGAAACGCGATCTCGTCGTGCAGGTGGGCGGCGGCATCCGCTCGCTCGACGACGCGCGGCGCTGGCTCGACTGCGGCGCGGAGCGGCTGGTCGTCGGTACCGTCGCGGCCACGTCGCCGCAACTCCTGGCGGAGCTCGTCGAGACCTTCGGCACACACCGCATCGTCCCGGCCGTCGACGTCCGCGACGGCGTCATCCGCACCGACGGTTGGGAGCGCAGTTCTTCCGCGTCGCTGCGGGACGTCTTCGCACGCATCGAGACCCTCGGCGTCGGCGAGGCGCTCGTCACGGACATCTCGAAAGACGGCGCGTTGCGCGGACCGTCCTTCGCGCTCTACCGCGAGCTGCGCGCACTGACACGCGTCCGCATCATCGCTTCCGGCGGCGTCTCCACCGCGAGCGACGTCGTCTCCCTGGCCCGTCTCGGCAACGTCAGCGGCTGCGTGATCGGCAAGGCCTTGCTGGAACGGCGGATCGATCTGGCGGATGCATTGGCGCGGGTGATCACACCGAACGCGATTCCGGAGCGGATCATCCCCTGCCTCGACGTCCGCGACGGACGCGTGGTGAAAGGCGTCGCCTTCACCAACATCCGCGACGCAGGCGATCCGGTGGAATGTGCGATGCGCTACGAGGCTGAGGGGGCCGATGAGCTGGTGATCCTCGACATCTCGGCTACTGACCGCGCTTCGGCTAGCGACCGCGCCTCCACCACCTCGCTCGACACCGTGCGCCGCGTCGCCGACTCGATCTTCATCCCCCTCACCGTCGGCGGCGGGGTGCGCAGCGTCGATGACTTCCGGGCGCTGTTGCGCGCGGGAGCGGACCGCGTGGCCGTCAACACCGCCGCGCTGCGCCGCCCGGCGCTGATCGAAGAGTGCGCGACCGAGTTCGGCGTGCAGGCGGTCGTCCTCTCCTGCGATGCCGCCAACGGCTTCGCCACGGTGCGCAGCGGAAAAGAGCAGACCACCGTCGATGCCGTGCAATGGTGCGCCGAGGGAGAGCGCCGTGGCGCGGGAGAGATCCTCCTCACCTCCGTCGACCGGGACGGCACCAACCGCGGCTTCGACGTCGAGCTCCTGCGCGCCGTCACCGCCGTCCTGAAGATCGGCGTCATCGCCTCCGGCGGCGCCGGGACGCTCGAGCATTTCCGCGACGCCGTCGAGTCGGGCGGCGCGCGCGCCGTCCTCGCCGCCTCGCTCTTTCACGACCGCGTCCTCAGCGTCGGCGACGTGAAGCGCTACCTCAGCGCAGAAGGGATCCCCGTCCGATGAATCTGACCCCCGCCATCGTCCGCGATGCCCGCACCGGTGAGGTGCTCACCCTCGCCTACATGAGCGAAGAGTCGCTGCAGAAGACACTCGACAGCGGCGAGACCTGGTTCTGGAGCCGCAGCCGCAACGAGCTGTGGCACAAGGGAGCCACGTCCGGCAACACCCAGCGCGTCGTCCACATCGCCCGCGACTGCGACGGCGACGCCTTGCTCGTCAGCGTCGAGCCCGCGGGACCGGCGTGCCACACCGGGGCGACGTCCTGCTTCGCCGATGTCCCCGCGCTGCCGCTCGAACGTCTGTCCCGCGTCCTTCGGGACCGCTACGAGAAACGACCCGACGGCTCGTACTCCACGTATTTGTTCAACGAAGGGCGCGACAAGATCCTCAAGAAGATCGGCGAAGAAGCGACCGAGGTGGTGATCGCCGGCAAGGGGAACGCGCGCGAACGGCTCGTGAGCGAGCTTGCGGACCTGGTGTTTCACCTTACGGTGTTGATGGTGGATGAAGGAGTGACGTGGGGGGAGGTGGAGGGGGAGCTGGAGAAAAGGGCGCGTTAAGTAGGCGCAGGTCCCCACACGAGGGTCATGTCTATCTCGATGGCATCGAACGGTTCTGCCCTGACAGTTACCGCTCCGGTGAAGACCTCCACCACTGTCCAGCGACCGTTCCCCAGACGGCTGACCTCGAGATACTGGGCATCGACATCGATGATCCACGCGTGCGGGATGCCATGCCTCGCATAAAGCGGCATCTTCAGGGCGCGGTCGAGCCGATGATTCGAAGGGGACAGGACTTCGCATACCCAGTCGGGTGTAATCGAAATCGACGGAGTGCGTGGCAACACAGGGACCCGTTCGGTTCGCCATCCCGCGAGATCGGGTACCAGAACATCGGGTCCCAGATGAAGCTCGGGCTCGAACATGATGTGCCAGCTGCCGTCTCCGCGCTTGCCGAATGCGGAGCGAAGCATGGAGTTCAACTCGCTGACAGCATCCGCGTGCGGGATCGCCGGTCGTGGCGAAGTAAACAGCTCTCCGTCGATCAACTCCGCGACCAGATGGTCCGGGACCTTCAACAGATCCTCGTACGTCGCAGGCGCATGTACGCGAACGGACATACCTCCATTATAGAAGCTTCCGGAGCCGTGGCTGCGCTACCGCACTCCTATATAGTTTCCCTCCATGTTGCGACGTCTTCTTCCCTTCGCCTGCCTCCTTCTCGCCACCGCCGCGTTTGCCGCGGAAAAGGCCGACATCCTCATCACCGGCGGTACGGTCGTCACCATGGCCGGGCCGAACATCGAGCGCGGGTCCGTGGCCATTCGCGACGGGGAGATCGTCGCGGTCGGGCCGTCGTCGGAGATCGACGGAAGGTACAGGGCAAAGACCACGATCAAAGCCGGCGGGCATGCCGTCCTCCCCGGCTTCGTGAACGCGCACACCCACGTCCCGATGACGCTCTTCCGCGGGATCGCCGATGACCGCGATCTGATGGACTGGCTGACCAACTACATGTTCCCGGCCGAGGCGAAGAACGTCGACCGCGACTTCGTCAAGTGGGGACTGCGGTTGGGGGCGGCGGAGATGATCCGCTCCGGCACCACCACCTTCGCCGACATGTACTACTACGAGTCGGACATCGCCCGCGAGACCAAGGCCGCCGGCCTGCGGGCCGTGCTCGCCAACACGTTCATCGACTTCCCAGCGCCCGACAACAAGACCTGGGATGCGGCGGTCGCGTACATGCGCGCCTTCGCGAAGGAGTGGAAGGGGGATCGGCTCATCACCCCCGCCCTCGCGCCGCACGCGCCGTACACCGTCTCCACCGACCACCTCAAACAAGTCCGCGCGCTGGCGACGGAGCTCGGGCTGCCGATCCTCATCCACGTCTCCGAGACGAAGGACGAGCTGCGCCAGGTGGCGGAAAAGCAGAACGGGATGACGCCTGGCGCCTATCTCGATTCCATCGGCTTCCTCGGCGACGACGTCGTCGCCGCCCACGGCGTCCACCTCACCCCCGCCGAGCTGCAGATCTTCGCCGCGCGCAAGACCGGCGTCGCGCATTGCCCGGAGTCCAACCAGATGCTCGCCTCCGGCGTCGCGCCGATCGTGGAGATGATCAAGGCCGGAATGGAGGTCGGCCTCGGCACCGACGGTCCGGCCGGCTCGAACAACAACCTCGACATGATCGAGGAGATGGCCAGCGCCGCGCGCCTGCAGAAGGTGATGCGCAACGACCCGAAGGCGATCACCTCGCGCGAAGTGCTCCGCCTCGCCACCATCGGCGGCGCACAGGTCCTCGGCCTCGCGGACAAGATCGGCACGCTGGAGCGCGGCAAGCGCGCCGACGTGGTCATCATCGACCTGGAGACGTCGCGGTCGCAGCCGGTCTATTCGGTGGAATCGGCCATCGTCTATGCCGCCTCGGGGAGCTCGGTCGTTACGACCATCGTCGACGGCCGGATTCTGATGCGCCGCGGCGTGCTGCTCACGCTCGACGAAGAAGAAGTGATCCGGAAGGCGATGGAGTACCGCGAGGAAATCCTGGCCAGCCTCAAGAAATAAAGAATGATCCGGCGCCTCCTTCCCCTTCTTCTTCTCTCGATCCTCGCCTGCACGCCGCCGCCGCCATTACAACCGGCGACCGTGCCGGCGCCGCCGTCCCTGAAGGCGACGGCGGTGGCACGCCGGGTCGTTCTGCTCTCCTTCGACGGCCTCGGCGCGGACGCCCTGGCGCAGCAGCAGAACCTCCCCGCGTTCGAGCGGATCGCGCGCGAAGGCGCCGCCGCGCGCGTGATCAACGTCGACCCGACGCTCACCGGACCGACGCACGTCTCCATCCTCACCGGCGCCGACCCGCAACGCACCGGCGTCGTCTCCAACCGCTTCCACCTCGAGGGAACGCCGCGCGAGCAGATCGCGATGGGCGTGCGGACCGACTCCGACGTCGAGACGCTCGTCGAAGCGGCGCGGCGCCAGGGGAAACGCGTCGGCGTGGTGTCGTTCCCGACGATCGACAACGCCACGCCGCGGCGCACCGCCGATTTCGGACTGGGGTGGACCTATCCGGCGGCGGAGGCGAAGATGGTGAAGCTCACGAGCGCCGACTTTCGCCGCGAATGGGTGCCGCCGAGCTGGACGGACCGCCCGCAGCGTCGCCGCTCGTACAGCCCGATCATGCGCGCGCGCACGGAGTGGAACGTCCCGCGCGTCTTTCGCATCGACGTCGACATCGTCGCCTACGACACCACCGACGACGGCCGGACGAACTACGACTCGTACCTGGTGGAGAGCGAGGAGCGCGAGATCCCGATCGACGAGCGCGGCTGGTTCGCCCTCGCGCACACGTCCGCCAACGGTGTGTACGGCTCCTGGTCGAAGATCCTCGAAGGGACGGACGCGCTCGACCTCACCATCTACCGCGGCCCGGTCAGCCGCAGCAATGCCTGGCCGGCGTCATTCCGCGAGATGCTCGACACCGAGGCCGGCTTCTGGCCCGGCGGACCTGACGAGGACGGCCTCGTCGACGCGACGACGTTCATCGAACAGATGGAGCGCCTCGCCGGGTTTTACCGCCGTGCACAGACGCTGACGATCGGGCGGATGCAGTTCGACCTCCTCCTCCTCTACCAGCCGCAGGTCGACCAGGCCTCGCACAACTTCCTCGGCGCGCCCGAAGGAGACCGCGTGATCCGGCGCGCCTTCGAGCTCGCGGACGGCGGATTGAACGCGGTCGCCGAGGCGCTCGAGACCGATGACGCGCTGGTCGTCACGAGCGATCACGGCTTGCTGGTGACCGACCGCGAGATCCGCCTGAACCGCCTCCTCGCCGACCGCGGCTTCGCGCCGCGCTGGCGCGCCTACATGTCCGGCGCTTTCGCCCATCTTTACCGTTTCGAGGGACCGGACGACAGCAACGCAGTGATCGAGCTGCTGAACAGCACCGGCGGCTTCGAGCGCATCGAGAAAAAGAGTCCCGCGTCGCACCGGAACAGCGGCGACATCATCGCCTGGGGATACCCGAACGTGCACATGTCGACGAGCGAAGAAGCCCCGGCAGTCGGGCCGCGCCCACCCGGCGGCCAGCACGGAGCGCTCAACAGCAACCGCGGATTGCACGCGGTGCTGTTTGCGTATGGGGCAGGTGTAATGCCGGGACCGTTGGGCGAGATCCGGCAGACGCAGATTGCAAGGTTTGTGTCGGAGTTACTGGGAATTGCGCCGCCGCAGGCGGCGGAGTGATTGATAAGCAACTCAGAGGAGCTGCCCCAATTTGTCATCCTGAGCCGCAGGAAGCGTCCGATGAGGCAGAAGCATCGCGGCGAAGGACCCCTGCGGTGAACGAGTCGCGTGCAGGCGGAGGGGGTCCTTCGCCGCGATGCTTTTTGCTTCGTGGGGCAGTTCCTGCGGCTCAGGATGACAGAGCTGGGGTGCGCGCGCGCAGTGCGCCTCAGTACTCGTCGTAAATCTGCGGGAACTTCCACCGCGCCTCGCGGATTTCTTCCTCGATCACATCCTGCTCGGGGGCGTCTGCCAGTTGCGGCACTTCCCAGTTCGAGAGCCACATCGGGTTCATGTACGGCAGCACGGCGACGTGCTCCAGCCGGTACGGGAGGCCGCGGGCGGCGAAGCGTTCGTTGAGGTAGGCCACCACGTCCTTCGAGGTGGGGATGCTCATTCGATCTCCAGCTCCTTCATCTTCGCCGCCAGCGAGCGCGGGGTGATGCCGAGAAGCTCGGCGGCGGCGGTGCGGGAATCGGTGCGGCGGAGGGCGTCGGCGATCTTCATCCGTTCCACGATGTGCGTGGTTCGCTCGGTCGCCTCCTCCAGCGTTCCGGTCAGGTCGAGCGCCTCGCGCACGGCGTCGTCGTTGCCGCCGCCCGGCAGGCTCACGTTGCGCGCCTCGATCGTGTTGCGGTCGCAGAGGATGGCCGCGCGCTCGATGCAGTTCTGCAGCTCGCGGATGTTGCCCGGCCAGTCATAACCGCGGAGCAGCGCCCGCGCCTCGGCGGTGATGCTCAAGCCGGGGCGGCCGAGCTCGCGGGCGAAGCGCTGCAGAAAAAAGTCGACCAGCGCGTCGACGTCCTCGCGGCGTGCGCGCAGCGGCGGGATGGTCACCGGAAAGACGTTCACGCGAAAGAAGAGATCGTCGCGGAACACGCCGCGCTTCACCGCATCCTCGAGATTCCGGTTCGTCGCGCAGATGATGCGCACGTCGACGTCGATCGGCGTCGTCCCGCCGATGCGCTCGAAACGGCGCTCCTGAATCACGCGGAGGATCTTCGACTGCACCCCCAGCTCCAGCTCCCCGATCTCGTCGAGAAAAATCGTCCCGGTATCTGCGACCTCGAACCTGCCGAGCTGCCGCGCGGTCGCGCCGGTGAAGGCCCCCTTCTCATGCCCGAACAGCTCGTTCTCGATCAGCGTCGCCGGGATGGCCGCGCAGTTGATGGCCACGAACGGGCGGTCCCGGCGCGGCGAGAGCTGATGGATGGCGCGGGCGAAAAGCTCCTTCCCCGTCCCCGACTCCCCTTGCAGCAGCACCGTCGAATCGGTCGGCGCGACGCGCTGGATGGCGTGCGAGACCTCCACGATCGGCGTCGAGTCGCCGACGATGGCTGGCAGACCGTACTGCTTCTGGAACTCCTCCTTCAGCAGCAGGTTCTCGTGGCGCAGCTCGCGGTGCTCGCGGCAGCGGCGCAGCAGGATGGACAAATGATCGAGGTCGATAGGCTTCTGGATGAAATCGAACGCGCCGAGGCGCATCGCCTCGACCGCATTCTCGATCGTACCGAACGCCGTCATCACCAGCACCGGGCAATCGGGATCGCTCTCCTTCGCCTGCCGGAGCACGGAGATGCCGTCGGCGCCCGGCAGCCGAAGATCGGTGAGCACCGCCACGTACCGCCGCCCCTCGGCCAGCCAGCGCATGGCCTGGCTCCCGGTCGACGCCACGTCCGCGTCGAACCCGTCACCCTGCACCGCCTCGGCCAGCATCTGCGCCAGCGATTCCTTGTCCTCGACGATCAGCAGGCGCTTCATGAGAAGCGAAATGCAAAATGCAGAATGCAAAATGCAGAATGGAGAACCTTTTCCATTTTGCATTCTGCATTCTGCATTTTGCATTTCCTCCTACAGGCCGAAATACGCCCGGATCCTCGAGAGCACGCTCGCGTGTTCCTCCGGATCTTCATCCGCGCGGAAGGAGTCGAGCGAGCTGCGGCGCTCCATCACCTTCGCCGAGATCGACGCGGCCAGGTCGGGGTGATCCTGCAGCACCGGCTGCAGGGCGTCCTTGGTGATCTCCACCGCCGTCACGTCCGTCAGCGCGACGACGTCGGCGGTGCGGCGCTCGCCGGTCAGCAGCGCCATCTCGCCGAAGAAATCGCCCGGCTCGAGCCGCGCCACCTCGTTCTCGTCCACGCGGATCGAGATCGAGCCCTCGTGGACGATGAACATCGAGCTTCCTTCGTCGCCGTGGCGGAGGATGGTCTCGCCGCGCGCGTAGACCCGCACCCGCGACGCATCCGCAATGGCTTCCTGTGCCTTTGCGGTCAGCGGCGAAAGGATGTCGATGCGGCTCAGGCGGTCGATGATCTCGAGGCGATCGGGATGCTGCCGTTGCGCCGGCGTCTCGTGTTTCTGGAACGACCGGATGGGAAACCCGATGGTGATGTTGTTGCGCTTCAACGCGTACCAGACCGCGCGGCGGATGTCGGCGTCGATGCGGTCGCGCATCGAATAGTCGGACATGAAGTACTTGATCTCGTACACGACCGAAGATTCGCCGAGGTTCGCCACGCGCGCGAGGCACGGCATCTCCTGCACCACCCCGTCGACATGGGACGCGGCCTGCGAAAGGACGCTGATGACCGTCGCCGGCGGCACGTTGTAGTCGATGTTGACCTGCAGGATGCGGGCGTTGAAATTGTTGCGCGGAAAGATCTCCAGATGCTCGCGGGCCAGCATCGAGTTCGGGACGATCAGCAGGTTGTTGTTGAACGTGCGCACCCGCGTCCCCCGCCAGCGCACCGCCTCGACGATCCCGAAGACTTCGCCGGCCCGGATGACGTCGCCCGGCTCGAAGCTGTCTTCGAGATGGAGCGCGATCCCGGCGAAGAGATTCCCGAGCGTCTCCTGCAGCGCCAGGCCGAGGATCGCGGCGAGGATCGTTCCGGTCGTGAGAAACGCCGTCACGCTCTTGTTGAAGATCGTCGAGATCGCCGACGCCATGAGCATGGCGAAGAGGACGATGGAGACGATCTCCCGCAGCAGCACCGGCGCCTGGACGCGGCTGTTGCGGCGTGAGGCGAGGAACTCGAAGGCCAGCAGGTCGACTACCCGCACCGCCAGGAGGATCAACGGGATCGCGGTGACGAACGCAATCATCCGCAGGAGGCGGTTCGCGTCGAGGCGCGGGCCGTAGTACGGGATGTGCTGCAGCCAGGTCCGGTTGTTGTCGATGAAGGCGTACAGCATCAGCAGCGCGATGCCCGCCAGCAGCGGCACGACCAGCCGGGAGCGCTTGTTCACTCCACGCTCCTCCGGCGCGCGCGCATGATGCGCATGATGTCGCGGATGCCGACGATCAGGTGCAGGAGCCCGAAACCGGAGACGAAGCCGCGCACGAACGGATTGTCCGCCCAGATGGCGAGGGTCAGGTTGCTGTGCAGCAGCGGATTCACCGTCCAGATCACCGTCCAGGGCACGATGGTGAAGAACAGTCCCGCCTCCAGACAATAGAGGGCGAAGAACAGGGGCGCCGACATTCGGGCGGGATTGTATCGGAGGGCGAGAGCGATGGGACGAATAGGACCTATGGGACAAATGGGACCTATGGGGTGGTGGGTCCCATAGGTCCTATTCGGCCCATCGCCCCAAACAAGAACGGGCGCCCTGAGGCGCCCGTTCGTCTGAAGCTACTGGTCTCGCTGAACCTTGCCGCCGCTGCTGCGGTTTCCACCGCCGCTGTTGTTGTTGCCGCGCGACGAGCTGCCGGAGTCGCGCGACGGGGGCGGAGAGCTCGGGCGGGCGGACGAGCCGCCGCTGCTGCCACGATTCGACGACCCGGAGTCGCGCGTGCTGCTGCCGCGATTCGACGAACCGCTGTCGCGCGTGCTGCTGCCGCGATTCGACGAACCGCTGTCGCGCGAGCGTTCCCGCTCGCGGACCGTGCTGCGATCGCGCTTGCTGCTGTCGCTGCCGGTGCTGCTGTCGGTCTCGCGAGGCACCACGCGCGCGCCGCCGATCCGGTCGATCACCCGGCGCGGAACGTCGCTGCTGCTGTTGCCGCGGTCGGCCGAAGGGGCTTCATCGCGGGTCGACGGATCGCTGGAACGGACGCGCGAGCGCCACGAGTCGCCGCCGGAGCGGGACGAACCGGCGGAAGGCGTCGTCGAAGGAGCCGAAGGCGACGGAGTCACCGAGCCGCGATCCGTACCACGGTCGCGCACGCGGTCGCGCCAGCCCGAAGAGCCGGACGCATCGCGATTGCCGCCCGAGGCATCGGCCGGAGGAGTCGTCCCCCGGTCGCGGCTGATGCCGCCGTCCCTGCGCCGGTCCCCCGTCGAAGGAGTCGCGGTCGCCGGCGGCACCGAAGACGAGCCGCCGCCGATCGGCGCCACGCTGCCGCGTCCGATCGGAGCCACGCCGCCGCGGCCGATGGGAGCGAGACCACTGCTCCCGGCGCGCGAGCCGGTGGCAGGAGAGCCGCCGGCGACAGCACCGGAACCGGCCCCTCCCCCCGCCCCTTCCCGCGAGCGGACAATGCGGTCGCGGATCGTGCTGCCCACATCCGCGTCGCGGCGGACGAACGGCGTCAGGTCGGTCGGAGGCGCACCCGTCTCCTGGCCGGTCATCCGGCCGTCGAGCCCGCGGCGCTTGATCGCCGCCGCCGGGTCGCGAAACTCGTCGCGAGTGAAGCGCGAGGCGCCGCCGTTCAGCGTCGCGTAGCCATCGGGCGAGCGGCTGAGGCGCTGCTTGATCGCGTCGGTCGTCAGAGCGGCGCGGTCGACGCGGTTCGAGATCAGCACGCCGGAGTCGACGAACGTCCAGGGACGGAGGTCGACCTCACTCACGCGCACCCGGCCGTAGAAGCCGAAGTTGTGATGGCTGCGGCCGTAGCCGTAATTGCGGTACGGGTGATAGGCCCAGTTGTAATAGGGGCGGTAGCAATCCCAGTAGCCGGAGGGAGCCCAGCCCACATAGTTCGAGCCGTACATCCAGTAAACCCACGCCGGCGAGTAGCCATAGCCCGGCGCCCAGATCCAGCCGAAGCCGGGGTCGAACGCCCAGCGGCCGTAGTGATACGTGCCCCAGGCCCACGGATCGTACGAGACCCAGGTCAGGTAGCCGCCGCGGCCGTGGTGCCAGTAACCGTTGTGGTACGGGCGCCAGCCGGCGGCGACGTACGGACGCCAAGACCAGCCGATGCCGGTCACGAAGACCCAGCGGCCGTGATCGTCGAGGTCATCCGCCCAATAGCCGAGGCGGCGGTCGACGTAACGGTTGTTGTAGTTCTGGAAGCGGTCGGCGCGCTTGAGGAACCAGCGCTCGAAATCGTCGGAGGAGTCGCGCTGATCGCCGAGCAGGTCGTAGACCCCGTTCTGGTCGATCGTGGCCGACTCGCCGGAGCGAAGCCGCGTCGCGCGGGTGCGCGTCCGGACCTCGATCGCGCCGTCGAACACCGTCACGCGGTCCTGGCCGTTGGTTCCGGTCTCGACCGAATAGACCGACTCGCGCTCGGCGACATAGCTGGCATTATCGGTGTCGAGGCGGACGTGCTGGCGGCCGAGATCGGTGCGGTGCACGGCCACCTTTCCCTGGCGCAGCTCGACGACCGTCTCGTCGCCCTCGCCCTCATAGGCATCGAGGATCGACTTGAAGCGGACCGCCGTGGTCCGGTCGATGCCGATGATGTTGCCGTCCGAGAGGCGGACCTCGGCGCGGCCGCGGCGGGAGGTAACCACCTCGTCGCCGGGATAGATCGGGAGATTTCGATGGGCGTCGATCTCCCGCCCCTCATCCCCCGAGCGGACGACGGTGCCGCCGTCGTCATACGAAAGGTAGGACTGATGCTTTTCGTCCTCCGCGAAGGCGGAGACGGCCAGCACCAGAGAGAGAAGTGTGAGTAAGAAGGATTTTTTCATGGGACTCTCCTGCAACCGTTGCTCGCTTCGGTTGCGGCGCACGTGCCACCTACGGTTGAGTATTCCGCCAGCATTTTCAATGACTTAGTTCCTGTGGCCGGCTGCCGCCTGTCCTGAATTGCGGAGCCCCCGTCCTGAATCGAGGGCGCGATAGCCCGTTCACCACTTCCCTTCCAACAAAGAGAGCCGGGCGTTGCATTGCGTGCCTGTCCACCGGGTCCTTCGCGGAGACCGGAATGCGTAAGTACCAATAACCGTTCGTCCGTCCGCTACCCCCCGACCATTCCCCGTTTCACCGCCCCGAGCAGACCTGCGCGCGATTCGTCCGTGCGTGGAGCTTCCACCGCGTGACCGGACCGATTGAGGAGAACCCGTTTGACCCGCTTCGCTTTGACGATTCTGATCACCACACTGGTGTGTGCACCGCTTCAAGCCGGTGACGAGAAACCGGCCCGGGACCGTGGGGTCTCGACCACGGCCGAGAACCAACTGGCGCCCGCGCGCCCGCCGAAGCCGACGGACAAGATCATCGTCGCCGACGAGGGTCCAGGCCTGGACACCGGCTGCACCTACCGGGCTGAAGGCCCGCTCAGGATCGAACTGCCGATTGCACGGTACGTGGGTGAAGTCGATGCGTCCGGCAAGCTGACGAACCCGGCGCTCCTGAAGAGCAACGGAGCTCTCTCGCAATTCGCCACCCTGACGTTGCCCATGTGGGACGTCGACGCCAGCGATGGCGAAGTGGATCTGGTCTACATCAATGGACATGCGATCGGGCAGTTGACCGGCAGGAACGAGAGCTGGGTACCGAACACGTTCAAGTTTCCGACCGAATATCTTCGTTTTGGACACCAGTGGCAGCAGCCGGGAATCAACGTCCTCGAAGTCGAGATCGACGCTACGGCTGCCGGGTGGTGCACGGCCGTGGACTGGGTCCAGATCGAATTCGACGCAGTCGCTCCGATCGCCTTCATCCACGGCACCGCCTCCGACGGCGAATCATGCTGGCATGACAGCGGGATGCCTGAGTACCTGTACTCGATCGGCTTTCCGGAGGAACATCAGATCGATCTGAAGGCGAATGGGTCGATCCGCGACAACGGCCTGGCTCTCGAGGAGCATTTCCAGAACTTCGCGCACCGCTTCGGTACGCGATCCGCGCACGTGGTCACCCACAGCAAGGGCGGGAACGATATCCGCGAATTCCTGGCGAATTACCATCACCGCAGTCCTGTACGGATCCTGTCTCTGCATACCTTGAGCGCTACGTTTCACGGGACTGTGCTGGCCGACATCGCCGCCGTCTCAGGCATCGCGTCGAGCACCCCCGATATCGCGAAGCTGATCGCCGCCGATATCTTCATCGACTCCTGGTATCCCGCCTCGACACTTTTCGGGGCGCCGTGCTGTAAGGCCGTAGCCGACCAGCGGCCCGGCGCGATGCTCGCGACAAACACGAGGCTGGGGCGCGTCGATCCCGAGGTGAAGTTCTACAACTTCGCAGCGGATGCGGACCTCAATGACGACGGGGTCATCTCCACGAACGAGAACGGCGTTTATCCTCTCGATTCGGTAGCCGATGCCTCTTACCAGATCCTCTCCAGCGTTTGGACGGTAAAGGCCATCCAGGTGCCCACAGTCATCACGCCGGCACCTGGATTGGCCGTGCCGATCACGGTCTCTTCACTGGAGATCGACTCCACCATCGCGTCGGCCGGCAACGACCTCGTGGTAACGGTCGAGAGCGCCCAATATCCCTGCGCGACGTATGTCGGACAGGTCAACGCCGATCACTTGACGATCAAAGCGCCATCGCAGATGGCCGGAATCGTCAGCCGCATCAAAGCGGACTACCCGCTCAACGGTGTCCCACAGCCGCCGCCACCGTGCCAATGAGGAGAACGACCATGCGCGCACACGTTACACGGGCGGCTGCAGTCGCTCTCCTTTCACTCTGGTTCGCCACATCCGCGGCGGCACAACTCGAGGTCGTCCCGCAATGGCGCGAACTGTTCACGCTCACTCCGGCGGCACCTGCCGCAACCCGGCCCATGCTCATCGACACCGCGTCGCGGGTGCACATCATGGTCACGGCGCAGCACAAGAACATGACCGTCGCCCTGGTCTCACCCGGCGGCACGCGGTACGTGATCGGCACCACCGCCCCCAATTTCGAAAGCACGGTCAAGCAGCACGACAATCCACCGGGCGCCAATTACCACGCCTTCGTCACGCAGCCGGCCACCGGGACCTGGCAGCTCGAGGTCAGCGCGCCCGGCATCTCGTCGAATCTGCCGGTGCTCGTGAATGTCCTGCCGCGTAACCGGACCATCCTGGCGGTCGTCGGCGACGGCCAGTCCATGCCGGCCGGCGCCCCGACACCGCTCTCCCTCGCCGTGTTCGACGGGACCGACCGGCTCCGGACCCTGACCATCACCGCCGTCGCGTACGGGCCCAACAATGCCACCAGCCAGCTTGCGTTCCAGGACGACGGCACCTCGCCGGACGCCCAGGCAGGCGACGGGATCTACACCGCCGTGGTGGCGACCGCCGTGGCCGGCGAGCATCAGGTCGAGATCGACGTGCGCGGCGTAGCCTCCACCGGAAGCTTCCGCCGCAGCGGCAGTGCCACCGTCCTGGCAACCGTCAAGACGGCGACGCTCGACGGCACGTTCACCGATGCCGGAGTCGACGACGATGCGGACGGGATGTTCGACTCGATCGTCATCTCGCCGCGCATGAGTGTCAGCCAGGCCGGGACGTACAACGTTCGCGTCCAGCTCCGCGGCGCGCAGGGGCAGACCCTTTCGCGCACGTCCACCACCGATCTTGCCGTTGGAACGACGGCGGTCGGCGTCCCGTTCGGCGCCAGAGAAGTCCTCTCCACGCTCATCTCGAGCGGGCCCTATGACGTGAGCATGGTGGAGGTTGAGCACCATGTGCCCTCCGACGTCGTGCTCGTCGACCGGCGCATCAACCTCGGTCCGACGCAGGCGTACAGCGTCGACGACCTGCAGCACGAGCGTCTTCGCCTCTCCGGCCCCGGCTCCACCACCCCGGTCGACCTGAATGGAAACGGCCGCTACGACGAACTGCGGATCTCGCTGCCGGTGACGGCGGACATTGCCGGCACTTACAGCTACTCCGGCTCCTTGTACGCGCCGGACGGCGTGAGTCTCGGCACGGCGACGGGACAGTATTCGCTGGTCCAGGGTCAGAACAGCATCACTCTGGCATTCCCCGGGTTGCCGATCGGAACCCATTCCGTCAACGGCCCCTACTCCATGAGCCTGCTGCTGTACGGAGCCGGGCAATCGTTGCTGGTGTCGAATGCGTTTACGACGCCCGCCTACGCGGCATCGCAATTCGAGATTCCGGTGACGACGATCGCCGGCTTCACCCCGTCGGCGGGCGGGGCCGGGCTCGTCGTCACGATCGAAGGCACCGGCCTGACCGGTGCGACGTCGGTCACCTTCAACGGACTGGCAGCGGCGTCCTTCACCGTGGTCGACGACACCACGATTGCGGCAACCGTCCCGGCCGGAGCGACCAGTGGCCTCATCCGGGTGAACGCGCCCTGGGGCTCCGCCGCGAGCAGCACCCCGTTCACGGTCAACCTCATCCCGGCGATCGGCAGCTTCACGCCGACGGAAGGCCTGCCTTCGACCTACGTGGTCATTGCCGGAGCGAACTTCCTCGGTGCCACGAGCGTTACGTTCAACGGAGCTTCCGCCTCGTTTACCGTGGCCGGCGCCAACACCATCATGGCGACAGTTCCAGGCTCCGCCACCACGGGCCCCATCTCCGTTACGAACAGCCACGGCACCGGCACCAGCGCCGGCGTCTTTTCGCTGCCGCCGTCCATCGACAGCATGGTCCCGGGGTGGGGGCCGCCGGGGAAGCACGTCTTCATCCTCGGGAAGAACCTCGCGGGCGCAACCAGGGTCTCCCTGGATGAAATCGAATTGACCTTCGTCGTCGAAGCTCCCGGCCGCATCAAAGCCACGATTCCCAACGTCGAACGAGTGGGCTACATCACGGTCGTCACTCCGCACGGGACGGCGAGATCCGAGCAAAGCTTCACCGCCAGCACCTTGATCCCCTGGCTGACTGCCACAGCCACCGGTCCGACCAGCATCGCCCTCTCATGGAACGGCAATCCGACTCACACTTACCAAGTTCAGCGCATTTCGAAGCGGGGCGAATTTTTCGATGATTTTCCACCGGTCGCTACGGTCACCGGGAACACCTTCGTCGACACCTCTGTCCTGCCGGGGAAGACATACCTCTACATCATCAAGGACGTGAATACCCGATGGCTCGGCACCGTCGATCACGCCACGACCGTCATGTTCACGGATGCTCCGTTCACACAGGCGACGAACGTAAGCGCAGTCCATCTCAGCGAGCTTCGCGCCGCTGCGGACGCGCTCCGCGTCGCGGCAGCATTACCGCCCTTCACCTGGACCGACCCTGCCCCGGCGGGCGCGACCATCCGCCAGCAGCACATCGTCGAGCTGCGAGCGGCGATCGAGGAGGGGCTGGCGCTCTTCAACAGTTACGTGGTGTTCACTGACCCGGTTCTGGCCGGACGGGTGATCCGGGCCGTGCATTTTTCGGAGCTTCAGAATGCGGTGAAGTGAAGGTAATCCCTTCGCGACCCCGGTAGAGCAGGACGCGGTCACCCTAATATTTTCAGGCACTTACTACTCGCGCCCGCTTCTCCGGATCGTGAAATGAGGGCGTGGAGCATAGCTCAAAAGAACATAAACCGGTCTATAATGGCACGCGGTCCCGTCACCATTATTTCCAGGATTCACCTACACCCGGAGGCAATTTGCGTCTCGTTCACTCTCTGATCCTGCTCGTCGCATTTTCGGCTGCGGCATCGTCGCACGTCACTCCCTCGAATCCTGTGACGCCGCCGGCGCTTCCCAGCCAGACTTTACTCGACCTGCCGGTCACGTTCGAGCGCAATGCCGGCCAGTTCAGCGCCGAGGTCGATTTCGTCTCGCGCGCGCAAGGCCAGGCCCTCTCGGTCAACGCCTCCGGTGCGACGGTGCTGGTCGGCGACGCTTCCGGACCGAAACAGGAGATCCGCCTCCGGTTTGAAGGTGCGCGGCGGAATGCCCCCGCCCTCGACACGAAGATCGTCTCCTACGCCAACTACATTTCCGGCAACGATCGCTCCCGGTGGCTCACCGGCGTAACGGCACACGAGAACGTCCGCTATGACGGCGTCTACGACGGCATCGACGTCGAATACCACGCGCGCCGCGGAGCGCTCGAATACGACCTGATCGTCGCTCCCGGCGCCGACTGGCGGAACATCTCGATCGCCGTCGACGGCGCCACCCCGACCCTCGAGCCGAACGGCGACCTGCTGCTCTGCTCGGGCGCCAACCAGGTCCGCCACCTCGCGCCGTACGCCTACCAGAACATCGGCGGCAAAGAGGTCGAAGTCGAGTCGCGGTACGAGCTGCGCGACAACCGCATTGCCTTCGTGGTCGGCGACTACGACCGGTCGCAGCCGCTCGTCATCGACCCTGTCCTCGACTTTGCGCGCGGCGTCTTCCCGCTGCACCGCCTCAACTCGACCGACCTCCAACGCGACGCCGCCGGCAACCTTTACCTGGTGGCCACGGTCTGGTCGCCGACGGCGACGACGCTGGGCGGCACCACCAACGGGTATCTGTCGGACGACATCCTGGTAGCCAAGCTCAGCCCCGATGCCTCGCAGGTCCTGTTCCAGACCTACATCGGCGGGTCGGCGGACGAGCGCACGGGAAAGATCGCCCTCGGCGCAGGGGACGTCTTCGTCACCGGCGTGACGTATTCCGGCGACTTTCCGACGACGGCGGGTGCGTTCGGCGAGCGGGTGAAAATGCCGACGACCTTCCTCCCGGCCCGCGTGTTCGTCACGCGGCTCGACGGCGTCACAGGTGCGGTCGACTACTCGACGTACCTCGAAAAGTTCCTTTTCAGCACGGTCACGACCGAGCCGCACGACATCGCCGTCGATCCCATTACCGGCCAGGCGGTCGTCAGCGGATCGACGTCGTCGGACTTCTTTCCGGTGACACCAGGGGCCTATCGAACGGTCGGTTCCGAATTCGGCAGCAACGCCTTCCTGACCAAATTCGCTGCCGACGGAAAATCCCTCGTCTTCTCCACCCTCCTTTACGGCTCGGGACAGGCGATCGCGGTGGACGCGGACGGGTTCATCTACGTCGGCGGGGGCGCCCTCTTCGGCCTGGTCACGACCCCTGGCGCCTACCAGGAGACACCACCCCCCACCGGTCCCATCAACTACATCATGAAGATGACGCCGGGGGGGACTCCGGTATTCGTGACGTATGCGCCGGGCCAGAACCTCACCGACATCGCCCTCGACTCCGCAAGGAACATCGTCGCGGCGGTGAGCCCGGGGGATCGCCCCTTTCCCGTCTCGGCGAATGCATTCCGGCAGACTCCCTACGCCAGCCTGGACGTCGGTATCTTCAAGCTGAGCACGTCCGGCGGGACCCTGATCTCGGCGACCTATTTCGGAGGGTCGTCGGCCGATGGCGCGCGCAAGATCGCCGTCGGACCCTCGGACACGATTTACCTGACCATGCAGACCGCGTCGGGGGACATCCCGATGGTCAACCCGGTCCAGGGCGACCGCTTTCTTCTGGACGAAACCGTCCTGGCGAAGTTCGACGCCAACCTGACGACACTCCTCTTTTCCACCTATTACGGCCCCTCTCTCGGCCCGACGTCCGTCGTCGACACCGCCGGCAACATCTACCTCATGGTCATCAACGGCGGTAAGGGAGAAGACGGCATCTGGCTCAAGGGCACCCAGATCCCCTACGGCCACTATGCGACCACGCAGATCGCGCGCATTCTGCTCGGCGCGGGGGCGGCGGGCTTCGCCATCGACTACGTCGAACGCCTGACCGCTGCGGCAAACGTCACCGTCGACGGGAAGTTTCACGTCCGCGGGACCGGCTTCCAGCAAGGCGCGTCCGTGTTCTTCGGCACCGCGCAGGGCATCACCCTGAGCGTCTTTGCGGGAGGGACGGCGATCAAGTTCCGCACGCCGTCGCACCCCATCGGGGTCGTCGACGTCACGGTCAAGAACCCGGACAACAGCTCGGTCGTCGTCCCCCAGGCATTCGTCTACCAGCAGGGGCACAACTCCGTCGAAACGGTCACCGGCACGATGGACACGCTCGGCAACGGCACCGCGACGCTCACGGCAACCCGCCTCCCGACGCAGCCGTTCGTCCGGGCCGACCTCCGCACCGACGACCTTTCGTCCGAACAGGACCTCGCGAAACAGATCATCAGCGCAGACGCGACGTCGATCACGTTCAAGATGGGGCCGATGCCGAACAACACCAAGCGGGTGTTTTTCGAAATTCCGCACCCGCATGACATCGCCGCCAACGTCTTCACGACCCTCGCGAACACCCACCTCGTCGTCACCAAGGCACCCGTGCCGACCGTGAGCGAAGCGCGGCCCAACAACTCGCTGACGGCCGGCGGCGGAAGCGTCACCGTCATCGGATCGAACTTCCATCCGAAGGCCCGGGTGATGATCGGCCGGGTCTTCGCGCGCGGAGTGACCTTCGTCAACAGCGCAACGCTCCTCGCGACCATCCCGCCGAACAGCGGCGGCCTCACCGACGTCATCGTCATCAACCCCGACTACTCCGCCGGGACTTTGCCGAATGGCTTCACCTACCGCGGCATCACCTCGATCACTCCCGGCTCCGGGCCGATCTCCGGCAACACGAACGTCACCATCATCGGCCAGGGATTCACGGCGCCGGTGAGCGTCTCCATCGGCGGCGCCGCGGCGACGAACGTCACGCTGACCGGTACGACCCAGATCACGGCCAAGACTGGCCCTCGGGCATCATCCGGAATCGTCGACGTCGTGGTGTCGAGCGGATCCGACACCTTCACGCTCCCCTCTTCGTACCGCTACCTCGATCCTCCGCCGACCGTCTCGAGCGTGACCCCTCCTTCCGGGCCTGACGCCGGCGGCACCAGCGTGGCGATCAACGGTTTCGGCTTCCTCCCCGGAGCGAAGGTCTTCTTCGACGGGCTCGCGGCCACGTCGGTGACGGTCGTGAGCGGAACGCGTGTGGACGCGGTCACACCTCCGATGGTCGCCGGATCCGCCTCCGTCAAAGTCGAGAATTTCGACGGCCAGAGCCACACCGGTTTCAATGTCTACACCTACACCGGCATCGACCGGCTCTCACCCGTGCTCGGCTCGCCCGGGACGGTGGTGACCGTCTTCGGCGCCGGCTTCGTCTCCGGCGCGACCGTCACCCTCGGTGGAACCCCGGCGACGAACGTCGAGTTCGTGAGCGGGAGCGAGCTCCAGTTCACCGTTCCGGCGGCTACTCCCGGGATCGTCGACGTGGTGGTCAACAGCGGGCCCCTGACGCTCACCAAAGAAGACGGCTTCCGCATCCTCGCGCCGCCGCCGACCGTCACCGGCTTCACGCCGAATACTGGCCTGCCCGGATCAGAGGTCATCCTCACCGGCACCAACTTCGTCGACGTTCTCTCGGTAAACTTCAGCGTCAACGCCGCCGCCAACTTCACCGTCGACAGCCCGACCCAGATCACCGCCATCGTCCCGAATGCGGGCCAGACCGGAACGATCACCGTGAACACCGATTCGGGGACCGCCACCAGCGCGGCCTCGTACACGGTCGAAAACGCAGCCGCGGAGATCGCCACCGTGGTTCCCGCCGCGGGAGCGCCGGGAACGCTCGTCACCATCACCGGCGTCAAGATGGGTGGCGCAACCTCCGTGAAATTCAACGGAACCGAAGCAACCACCTTCACCCTCACCGGCACGACCGAGATCAAGGCAGTGGTGCCGGAAGGCGGCTCGACCGGCCCGATCTGCATCACCACCCCCGGGCCGTTCACCGGCTGCTCGGCCATCTCCTTCCGCTATCCCCCCACCGTGACCGGCTTCTCTCCGCCCAACGCGTTGCCGGGAGACACGGTCACCATCACCGGCTTCGACTTCGTGAACGTGATCTCGCTGACGTTCAACAGCACCGAGACGGCAGCCTTCTCCGTCAATCCTGCCGGCACCTCGATCACCGCGACGGTTCCGGCGGCGGCAACGACCGGCCCGATCACCGTCACCGCGGAAGCGGGAGCCGGCTTCAGCAGCACATCGTTCGGGATCCGTCCGGTCATCACCAGCTTCACCCCGGCGCGGAGCGGCATCGGAACGACCGTCACCATCACCGGCCTCCGGTTCGGCGGTGCCACCAACGTGACGATCGGCGGCAGCGCGGCCACGTTCACCGTGATCAGTGACACGCAGATCCAGGCCACGGTGCCGGCAAGCGCGACCGACGGCCCGATCTTCGTCGTGACGCCGGGCGGAAGCGCGACCAGCAGCACTTCCTTCAGCGTTGCGCTGACGCCGATCGCATCGTCGTTCTCACCGACCAACGGTCCTCCGGGAACGCTGGTGGCGATCAGCGGCCAGAACTTCAACACGACCACGTCGGTGCATTTCAACGGCACCTCCGCTTCGTTCACGATCGTCAGCGACGTCCTGATCAACGCGACCGTGCCGGCCGCGGCGACGACCGGTCCGATTGCGTTGGCGAACGACGAAGGGGAAGGCCTCACCGCGACGAGCTTCTACCTGCCGCCCGTGCTGTCGAGCTTCGCGCCCAACGCCGGTGCCATCGGCAGTACCGTCACCCTCAGCGGCAACAACTTCAACGGTACGACGTCGGTGACGATCAACAACGCGACCGCGGCGTTCACCGTCAACGCCCAGAACAAGATCACCCTCATCGTCCCGGACGCGGCGACGACCGGCCCGATCAAGGTCACCACGCCGGGCGGCTCCGTGACCAGCCCCTCGTCGTTCTCCGTCGGCTCCTCGTCGACACCGACGGTGATCGCCACGGCGACCAGCGCCTCACAGATTCTCGTCACCTGGACCGGCGATCCGACCCATGCGTACCAAGTGATGCGGACCGAGCAGAAAGGCGTGACCCTCATCGTCCGGGGGACCGTCACCGGAAACGACTTCGTCGACACGGCGGTCGTTCCAGGGAAGACCTACCTCTACACCATCCGCAACGCGAGCAACGGCTTGATCGGCAATGCCGATACCGCCACGACCATCCTGTTCACCGATGACCCGCTCACCGGCAACACCCGGGTGAAGCTCGTGCATCTCACGCAGCTCCGCGCCGCCGTCAACGCCATGCGCTTCGCCGCGGGACTGCCGGCAAAGACCTGGACGGATACCACTCCCGTGCTGATCCGGAGGGTTCACATTAACGAGATGCGCACTGCCTTGAGCGAGGCATACATCCAGCTCTACCAGTACGTCACGTTCACCGACGAGCCGATTCCGCCGGCCATGGTCGTCCGCGGGGCGCACTTCAGCGAGCTGCGCACCGCCACCAAGTAGTGTTCTGCACAGCCCTCTCCCGAATGGGAGAGGGCTGATAGGACCTATCCACCGGCCCGCGGCCTACGTCCCGTAAGACAGCCGCGTCGCCAGAATCTCCGGCAGGCCTGCCTTGAGAATCGAAGCCTGGGTTTTGGCGCGGTCGTAGTCGACGCGGAAAAACTGCAAGGTGCGCTTTTCCGTGTCGAGCATGATGAAGGCGGCGTCGGGGTTGCGGTCGCGCGGCTGGCCGACCGAGCCGGGGTTGATCAGGTAGCGGAGGCGCGGGTCGAGCTTGAGCGTGGCGTCGCCGCGCACGGCGAAGCCGGTCACGTTCATCTCCGGGTCGATCGAGAAGACCGCCGGCAGATGCGTGTGCCCGTAGAGGATGATCGGCGCGTTGTAGAGCGCCAGCACCTGGCCGGCGTGGTGGATGTTGAAGACGTACTCGTCCTCGTCATACGGCGAGCCGTGACAGAGCATCACGCCCTTGTGCACGACCGGACCGACCGCCAGATCGCGGAGGAAACGGCGATTCGGGGGACTGAGATGAACCCGCGTCCAGAGCGCGGCCGCCTTTGCGGCATGGTTGAACCCGTTCGCGTCGTCGAGGCCCGAGGCCACACGGTCGTGATTGCCGCGGATGTAGAGCTTCTGCCCTTTCACCGTGCGCATCGTGTCGAGCACATGATTCGGCTGCGCGCCGTAACCGACGAAATCGCCGAGGCAGATCACCGAGTCGAACTTCTTCCGGTTCACCCGCTTCATCACCGCCCGCAACGCCTCGGCGTTTGCGTGCAGGTCGCTGACCACGAGCGCCCTCACGCTCGCCTCCGGACCGAGCGCCTCGCCGATTCCAGGACGCTCTTCGGCAGCTCGAGCACCAGCCGCTCCACGATCTCCACCGGCGTCTCGTCTTCGCGGACTTCAATGGTCAGGTCGGACATCCGGTAGTAGCGGATGCGGTTGGCGTAGAGCTCGTGCGTGGCCAGGTCGTCGGTGAAGAGCGGCCGCTCGGTCGCCTTCCCGCCCACCCGCGCGCGCAGCAGCGCGTACGGCGCCGAGAGGTACACCGACAGCCCCTCCGACTGGATGAACTGGATGTTCTCGTCGAAGGTGAACGTCCCCCCGCCGGTGGCAATCACCCCCGCCTCGAGATTCCTGGTGGTGCGGAGGATGTCCCGCTCCCGCTTGCGGAAATACGGTTCGCCGTGCCGGGCGAAGATCTCCTTGATCGACAGACTCTCCGCCGACTCGACCAGCTCGTCGAGGTCGAAGAACGGCGCGTCGATCCGCGCCGCCAGCTCGCGGCCGATCGTCGTCTTGCCGGAGCCCATGAAGCCGACCAGATAGATTTTCATTGCTGAAGGAAAGATGAGGTTAGCACGACCAGGTCCTGCAACGAGCGATGAGAGATAAGAGATGAGCTGAACGAAACGAGGCCTTCACCCCTTGTTCATCGCTCATCTCTCATCGTTCCTTGCTCGTTGGTCACGCTACATGCTGAACGTGTCCATGAACCTCGTCGAGATGTCTCCACGGATGAACTGTTCGTTGTTCAGGATGGCCCGGTGGAGAGGGATGGTGGTCTTCACCCCTTCGACGACGAATTGCTCGAGCGCTCTCCGTCCTCGGGCGATGGTGTCGAGGCGGTCTTTCCCTCGCACGATCAGCTTTGCCAGCAGCGAGTCGTAGTGCGCCGGAACGACGTAGTCGCGGTAGATGTGCGTGTCGACGCGGACTCCGGGACCTCCCGGGAGGTGCAGCTCCCGGATCTTTCCCGGGTTCGGCGCGAACGTCACCGGATCCTCGGCGTTGACGCGGAACTCCATGGCGTGGCCGCGCAGGCGGAACTCCCCTTCCGGGACCGACAGCCGCTCTCCCGCCGCGACG
>Ga0190275_10000190_pt1 | contig 65345 bp, 56 predicted proteins | sample Popmic550T_FD_133745 | JGI IMG/M metagenome (GOLD analysis project Ga0190275, IMG submission 133745) | Populus adjacent soil microbial communities from riparian zone of Yellowstone River, Montana, USA - 550 T | ecosystem: Environmental > Terrestrial > Soil > Riparian zone > Trees stand | place...
GCTATCTTTGCCGGCGCTGATCAGCCCAGCCCGGGAAAAGGCAAGACTAGTGGGTATGCCGAGTGAACGTGGAAGCGTTAGCTGCTGCGTACCTGTAACAGGACTCCAAATAATAATCCGTTTATCTGTACCTGCGCTCGCAAGAGCACTGCCGTCTTCGCTCAAAGCGATAGCAGTAACACCCCGGCGCACACGTTTGCGAATCTTGGCGAACTGTCCCTGGGCGTGTGTAATAGACGTAGTACCCGCGCTGGGTTGGCCCGTGCTCAACATGGAGGCTGCGCTTTTAATCTGCGGCATGGTGGCGACGATGTGTTGCGAGGGAATGGATCCAGGAAGTGGGTTGGCTCGTAGGGGGATCTGGGTAGCGCCAAGTATGTCAATAGAGAAGGCGACCGCAAGGGGGTCTGACGACGCCGATTGACCCCAACCTCCATCAACTCTCTGGTTATCGACTAGCCACTGGTTGTAATCTTCCCACCAGGTACACGGTACTTCACTAGATTGTTTTGCGAAACCCTTCTTGGCAGTTGAGTGACACCCACCAATGCGTGTTGTGTCATTCAACCCAATAGTTGCAGCTAAGCCGTTATAAACCGACCACATCGCTAGGGGTTGACCAAAAGCGCCCCCTTGTTCGACTGAAGGTGATTGCCACTCGGTATTCAGAAAAGAAAGCGCCGCCTGAAGCTTCGAATTCGTTAGATCGTAGCCAACGAACTTCATAGCTAGGAGCCAACCGCCAGTGTCAGCCTGAGCGCACGGATTGGTATCAGGTTGAGAACACACTGCGCCAGTAGCGCTTTGGATGTTGTTTAGCCAGACCGTTAGCGCATCTTTTGTGGCCTCGGGAGTAATAGCACCTAAAGTTTCGTTATAGATTAGTGAGATGGCGGCCCACTGAGTATCAGCACTGGTCGCATCGCCGTTGCCAGGGATTAGACTAGGCCAGCCCCCGGTTCTATTTCTGTTGACATTGGTACTTTGAGTAGCAGCAAGCGTATTAGTGATACTCTGAGCAATCTGCCCCCATGTCATTCCTGCGAGTGGCCCACTGACAGTTGCGACGGTATCCGGACCTACGGTTAATCCATAGGCGGCAATGGCTGGTGCTACCAGTCCGGTGGTGAACGTCGATCTGGAATTACCGAACCAATAAACACCCGTGCACGAGCCAGCGCGACCAGGACATATGTTCACGCCGTCATTTCTGGTACTTACTTCGGTAGTGTTGGCAGTGCTTATAAGATAGGCGATTCCCGTTTCGACCGCGGTCTTGTAAATGAAAGCGTTACTGCCCCAACTGTCGTGATGTCTTAGGAAGGAAGATACGCCCGCTCCTGTGGCAGCCTGCTCGTAACCCGAAAAGTTCCAATATCCACCAGACTGCTGGGTCGCATACAAGTAGGCCAAACCTTTTTGGATAGCATTGCGCTTTTCCGCTTCCGTCGCCGCCACGGCTGCAGGTATCCACCCAATGACAGATGCGAATAACATCGCGCTAAGCACGGCCGTTATAGATCGCTTCATAAAATCACCTCAAAAAATACGTTCATCTAGCATGTTTAGAACGCCATCGCAACTAGCGTTTGTTAGTTTCCAAATGCCATCAAGGACGAGGCCCGCTATGCGCTTTATTGTCGAAGGAGTGCGTAGTAACCGTCCGGCACCACTCAATGGAAGAACCTGAAGGGGTCGGCTCCGATTCGTAAATCTTATACGCCTGCAATGTTGTTGTAAACGTAATAGAGGTTCGGGGTTGTGAGTGCCGGAAAGTGAACAGAACGTTTTAATAACAACGTCTTATGGAGTTGGAAGTTCCACCTTGACTTCGTTGGAGAGCGCACTCTCGGTACTCCAAGGATCGACTGCGGTCGCGGTATAGAAGTAAGTCACACCAGAGATTACATCGTTGTCGACGTATGTGGTCGAAGCTATTGGTGAGGTGTTGAGCTTGATATAGGCCTTCCCTGATGTTGTTGTGCGATATAGGTTATAGCCGATAACATTTGTAGAAGTGCTAGCTGTCCAACTCAAAGCGACCCTATGCTGCTCACCACTGGGAATCAGGAGCACAACATCCACCCAGTAATTGCTAGCCTGGTATGTTTGATCAGGGAAGCCGCCACCTTCGGCGTATACAAAAATGCCGTTAGGTCCGTCGACCTCATCCGCAAGCACGTGCAATGGTGTCTTGCTTACTCCTGCTTTGAAGAAGCCAATACTAGCGGCATACCCCCCGTTGGGGGCATAGTATGAAATTACATACGTCGTATTGGCTGCGATTCGGATAGGCGATGGGAATAAGGCCTGCTGCCAACCTATATTGGTTTCATTAACGAAGGTGACCGAAGCCAGTCGAGTACCGTCCGCAGACCACAAACTCCCGACGTGTGTGCCTGTATTCTGAGGGCTTTTGTAAAACCTGACAGCCGTGACGTAGCCCGTAACGTCGGAACGAAACTTCATTCCGAGTTCTATTGGCTTGGTTTCATCACTAAGGAGATCTGGCTTGGCCACATCCGACCAGGTGGTGGAAACGCCCACAGCTCTAAAAACAGCACTAGTTGGTATCGTTTGTACATTGCCACTATCATCAAACGCGCGGACGAGCACGGTCCAATATTCCGATAATGAGTACGGTGTCCAGTCATACGTCCAATTCTCGTGGCCCTTCGCTTGGTGCCAGGTCTGCCCCTGATCAACTGAGACTTCAACCCCGGCTACCACGCCTTCACTATCCAAGGCAGAACCAGATATCGTATTCTTCACACCATATTGCAGCGCCAAGAGGGACGTGAAGGTAGACGTGGGTGGCGCTGTATCTATCGACTGTGTCGCAGGTTTTAGTAAAGGAGCAGATGTTGAGGCCTGAACGCTCGTATATGCGGGCAGGTTGATAGTCGCTTGTTCCATTCCCAAATCTGGTGAACCGCCTTCGCCATCGTGGTACTCATCCTGCCATGTTTCGTTGGCAGTTTTGAACAAAACCTCTGACTGGCTTGCATCATTACGAACAACAAAGATGATGTGACTTGCGCCTTTCGTATCCGACCACCGGAGCAGTGCAAGGTAAATTCCTGATACCGCTGTCGACGGCACATCCCATGACGCGGCAACCGACCACTTTTCACGATCTACAAGCTTTGTGGTACCGTCCGTCAAGCAGGGTGGTTGAATGTGTGGAAGAGAGACTGACGGACGGATAGTCGTTATCTTGCGGGCACCGTCGCCGCCATAATACCCCAACCGATAAATATCAATTTGATAGCTTGCAGCATCGGTATTGATGTTGAACAACACGGTTTCGCCGGCATTGATACTCATGCCCGTTGCGAACCCCTGAAAGCTTGGATCACCGTATCCACTGGTAGTCCACCGGGTATTTTCGGGTAGAAGATTCTCGCCGGCCATAGGGTTCGGGCAGGCTTGCGCGTGTACTGTTTCCAGTACAATGAGACACGCGAGTACAGTGATTCGGAGTGCTAGCAAACCGTGTCAGAAATTTTAGATCATTGTGCCGACAGATGCTTTATCGAGGCGTGTCACTTTTAGGAGTGGCTTGCGAGCCACTGTACTGATAATAAGAGGAGTAGGAACGGTTTAGCTTCTCAATTCCGTTGAGAACAAGACCTAAAATGTGCTTTCGCCCGAGAAGAGCGATGGCGTCATTTATTGCCTTTTCAGGAGTACCGCCGGCCTTAGCCACCAATAACGTTCCATCAACGTGTTGCTGTAGCGCCACAGCGTCGCTCAATGGAAGAACTGGAGGTGAATCGACCACAACCCAGTCGAACTGGGACGTGAGCCTCTGAAACAAGATTGCCAGCTCCTGAGGTTGCAACAGTTCTGTCGGACTAGCGACACTGCGCTGGCCGGCTGGCAAAAAATGCCACCCAAATGGCTCGATACGACGGATGGTAGAAATTGGAGTTATCCGACCATGCAGACATTCAGCCAGACCAGCCTCCTCCTCAAGATGAAGCTGTTGCGTAATCGAGCGGCGGTGGAGGTCCGCATCCACCAGCAAAACCGATCGTTTCTTCTCTTCAGCCAACGCAGTGACAAGATTGAGAGCAGTTGTGGATTTACCATCGGCAGGTAGAGGGCTGGTAACCAGGAGAGTTTTCAGTTTCCCCGCCTTCCAACACTCTCCAAGACGCATTCGTAGCAATCGAAACCTATCTGCGGCTATGCTCGCAGGATCTGTGTGAAAGATGATGGGGCAGGCCAAATGCCTCACATAGACTTCTTCCACCTGAAGCTCCTTCGGCTCGGCTTTGAATACCAACGGATGATGTACGCCCTCGGAGTTTCTGAGTTGATCCGGTGCGGCGGAAGCTCCGGCACCATAAATGAATGGAAGCGCTATCTCGGAAACGTCTCCCTGCGCCTTACGTAAGGCGTCAAATATCTTACTCACAGATCCCTCCTAGTCCAGCCCAAACAAAACCCGCCAACCGCGCCGTGGTGTGTATCGGTCGAGCGTCGGCATCACAATTTGTTGACTAGACTGTTGTGTTGTCCGTTGAACGGCCACTGCTTCATCTTGTTCGTTATTCTTGCTCACCGATTGGGAATCACGACCCGACGTAGTCACGGTAATGTTCCTTTTGGGATAAGTTAAATGTAGATCTGTGGCTACTGCATTGATCACGGTCTGATCGATGGTGCGCTGACCTTGAGCAAAACCGAAGATAAGAGCGTTCTCGCAAATTGAGTTGATCAGGCGAGGAATACCAGCACTGATATCCTGAATAACGGCGATGGCGCCAGCGTCAAACGGTAAGGACGCATCAGAACAACGTGCCCAGCGATATCGCATGTAAGCAACAATAGTGTCCGGCGTCAGCGGCTTAATATGCAGACGTGTTGTCACACGTTGTTTTAGTTGCCGGAGTTCGTAGCGGTCCAAGGTATCAGCGAGTTCGTCTTGGCCTGCGAGAATCACCTGAATCAGCTTTTCTTTATCAGTCTCGAAATTCGTCAACAGGCGAATTTCCTCAAGCACCTGAGGGCTCAATCGCTGCGCCTCGTCAATAACTAACACTGCAACTTTGTTGTTTTTATGAACTTCAATGAGAAATCGATGAAGCTTTGTTAGAAGCGCATCTTTTGCACACTCTTCTGTATCGATTCCGAAATCTCCAACGCATGTTCGCAGGAACTCTGCTGGGCTGAGCGTAGGATTCACGACTACACTAAAGACCGCTCGAGTTTCTGGCAGAGACCGCATCAGAGCTCGCAGTAGAGTAGTTTTACCGGTCCCGGCATCGCCAACTAAAACCGAGAATCCCCGGCGAGCTAATACTGCGTACATCAAACTCGCGACGGCTTCTCTCTGTTCATCCGATAGGAACAGGTAGTCAGGATCGGGTGTCAGAGCGAAAGGGTTCGTGCGTACGTTGTAAAACTGTTCGTACATTATGAATGAAACTCGTCGTATGTTCGTAAGAACCGTCTGGCATCCGTAAAGATATCAAGTGTCATAAAAGGTCGCTATCCGTGCCGATACACAAAATACTCTGCGGCCACAACTGCAAAAAGCAACACAAGTCCGGCGCACCATTCAAGCGCTCGTTTACGGGCTCGTTGCCGTTGCTCTCCCGGTGTGAAAAAACGCGGCACACCGATCACCATGGGTAGCACAAGACTGCTGACCTCATCTTCCGTATGGAAAGAACGATTCTTAACCTCCGCCAAAACTGCGAATGCACAACCCAAGACAAGCCCAACAGCAAGGGCGCCAAGAGCGATTTTCACACGTTTGGGTGCGGATGGACGCGTTGGTAAATTGGGTGGATCAGCCAGTCGAAATTGCTGGCCTTCCTGCCGTTTCTCGAGATTTGTGGCTAATTGAGATTCCTGTTCCTTCTTTAAAAGATCTCCATAATGTTGGCGTAGTAGATCGTAATCTCGCTGCATGGCCGTAACTTGTTGTTCTCGAATGGGAGTCTGATTTAATCGACTTCTGTACTGATCAACTTCTGCCCGAAACTTTTGTTCCTTTTTGAGCAGAGCATCTATCTCAAATGCATTCGCCTGCAACTGCCTCGTTAACTGAACAATCTCTAGATCATCACCAGATGTCGAAGTGCTCGCGGTGGTCTGATCTTTTTGAGGTGATGTTAAGGACTCTCCTACGCTTAGACTCTCGACCAGCTTTTGTTGCCGGGTGATTTCTTGGTCCTTCTTTACGACGTCAGGATGTTGCGGGGTGAAACTCGTGAGCAATTGTCTTCTTTCCGTCTGCAGGCGACTCAACTCGCGACGGCGATGTTCATTCAACTGCGATTCTAGATACAGTCTCTGCTGTTTTGCCTGATTGCGACTCAACGTTACGTCGGTGAGCTGATTTTCCAAACCCCGAAGAATTGCTACGTTACTTTGCTGTTGCTCCGGAAGTTCTCCAAGGTATTGCATCTTAAAGTCGCGCAATTGGTTTTCTTGGGAAGTCAGCTCGTTTTTAGTATTCTCCAGTTGCTCGTGTAAGAATGTCGTCGTGGTTGTGGCCTGCTCCGATCGGGTCTTTAGATTTTGTTCGATGAAAAGGGTGGATAGCCTGCTTGCCACCTGCTGCGCCAATTCGGGGCTGGCTGACGTAAATGAGATCCGGAACGCGTTGGCTACAATTTGGCCGGGCCTCGCAAAAGGCTCGATGGACAGATTCTCTCGCATTAATGCAATCAATTGCTCTGGTGCGAGTGTTTTTCTCTGTTTACGATAAAGGTTAAGCTCCTCTATTATGCCAAGAAGCTTGGGTCGAGATAAAACCTCGTGCTCCATAGCTTCTAAGGCTTGGCTCACGTTGGAAGTTGTGGTAGAAACTACATAACGTTCTGAAACCTTCTGCGCATCGACTAGGATGGTTGCTTCAGAGGTATATTCGTTCGGAATACGAAAGGTCACGGCGATCGTAGCTAAAGCTATCGTGCAGCCAATTCCAATTACTATCCATCGACGCCGAATGAACATACTCCATATCCGGTCTAAAGTCTGGCTGAAATCGTCTTCTTCTTCAAGTTCCGGCATGCTTACTTTAACTCAACTATCATGATGTGAGCTGTGCGCTCCGCTACTTGGTCAAGCAACTGTTAAGTGCTTGAAGTACAAAGTAGTGTTAGAGCGACCTGTTGTTTTCTCCGAAGAAACAAGTACAATCGCTGGATGTGATCTCTTCTGTGAAACTCAATAAACTCCCTTTTCGACGCCATTTCCCGTAACTCATCGGCCCATATGTTGCAAGACCATTTCTAGAAATGTCTGCGTTCGCCACCCTCATCCGAGCAGTCATCACAGCGATGCTATCGATGCGCCGCCCTTTATAGGAATGTACCCGCCGATGCCCTCATAGCATTCTCGGCGAAATACCTGACAAGCTCGTAGACATGATCCCTGCTGATGAGCCGATAGTCTAAATACGATCATTTTCGACGAAAGGAGTGCCGACAACCCCCCAGGCGGGAATCCAGAGAAAACTATCTCCATAGAAACTCAAAATAATTACTTTCAAAGGCTAGGTCAGCTTCGGGCTTCCTACCAGGTCATAATCGACATTTAACAGGCGAAAGTATCCAGCGCTGAAGCTGCGATCTTACCTCCACAATGTCGCTCAACCCGACCCGGCATTCTCAAGAAGTCAATCCAATTATGCTGATTAGCGTATTGCCCCACAATTTCGTCCGTCCGATCTGTAGATCCATCCCTTACCGCTACCCACTTCAAGAAGTTGACGGTTGTTGAACTACAGACTGAATTGTTAGTTCAGAAAATGCTTCTTTATTGCGAGCCGGTGTGATCAGAACATACCTCAATGACGGGTTTTGCATGGGTTCACTTTCGTTCTTGAAAAACACCAGCACGGATTTCAATACACGAGGTTTCTTCTATTCTTGCAAGCAAATGGGTCATAGCCTTGAACATGGTTCCTTGGCCCCAATGAAACATGGGTGTTTTTATCTTCTTCCACCCAAGATCTCGATAATAGAAATGTCCATCCTTCGCCTGCATGTTTCCGATAGTCCATTCAGCTACTGTCTTAGCTAATTCCAACGACTGCGGATCGACTGACGAGAAGTATGTTAACGTATCTATCGCCTGCGCCGCACATTGGATATCAATCGGTAAACGCCTGTTGTGATAATATTTAGGGCATCCGTCAGCTTCAAAAAACGTGTTTATGAAATAACGGAAGCCTCCCACGAGATTGTTGGTAAATTCTCCATCTCCAATGCTATCTTCATATCGTTTCAAGCAATCCAGATTGTAGCCAGTGTGAAAATTATCGATCCAGTGGTACTTTGTAGCCTGTCCATAAAACCATCCCCCATCATCGTTCTGCCGTTCACAACTGTAAATCATTGCCTGTCGGGCCAACTCCGCAGCCTCAATGTCACCCGTGCGTTTAGAAACGCAAGCCAATAAAGCCCCTCCCAACAGATTCGAATTGTGGATAGAACTCTGCACGCCAGGAATATAGCTTATACAGATTCCCCTTTCCGTCTGTTCTCTCGGAAGCGTTTTTATCCATTCGGCAGTGCTGACCGCAACTTCTAAGTATTTGTCCTCTGCCAAGACGTCGTACGCTTCTAGAAACGCGGTTGCAATAAGGCTACTCCAGACGATTGTAGGTAGGTACTTGGGTATAGTTCCTGCTCTAGTGCAAAATGAGAAATCGTTACCCCAGCAGTACTGCTTATACCCAAGGGACCGGTTTTGCATGAGCCATTCAAAGCAATACTCGGCTTGACGGCGATAACGTGGGTCTTTCGTCACCGAATACATCTTTGTGTAGCCCCATCCCATGTACCCCATACCCTTCGTGGAAGTGTGTGGTCGTATTCCAATCCACGGCCGTATATGGAACGGAATGCGCAGTGCGCCGGCGGTCAGCAATCGACGAAGGAAATGAGTGTCAAAGGTCAGATAGCGCAAAAAAGACAGATTACCGTCACCGGGATCGTAGGCGCGGTATTCATGATCCTCGACCCAGCGGGCCACGTTCGCAATGCTGTTGCTCAGTGAGGTACTTTCGAGAGTGCGATCCATATGATTCGATGCCTTAGAAGGCTTGTGTCAGCTTCGTGAGTAGGGCGACGTACTTGCGTTTCTCGCCTGTCCATGAAAAGCGTGGTCGTAGTGCAATGGACCGTTGCCGGTAGCGATGGAGAATCTGCGGGTTTTCCGCAATGCGATCCAGCACAGATGCAAGTGAGTCGGGACTATTCGGCTCAAAAAACATGCAATCGTCCTCGCTGAGATAATGCGTAATTGCAGCGTTTCGTACGGTTACGACCGGAAGGCCGAGCGATATGTATTCGATTAGCTTCAGCGGCAAAGCGTAATTTGTGACGGAAGAGATTTCGAGAGGCACTAGGCCGACGTTGCAATCGGCTATCCGATCGACGATTGCGTGCACGGGGTAACTGCGGTTATCGAATTCGACAACGTTCTCCAGTCGCATCGAGGCGATCATCTCTCGCAGAGGCTGGCTGAAATCGCCTTCCCCAATGAGCTTGACGGCAATGCGATCCTTGTTGCGGACTTTCTCCAATGCTTCCATCAGCAAGCGAAGGCCGGACCGCTGGACGATCGTTCCGTGGAATGCACATTTGATCCGACCGTCCACGCTGAAGGATTTCCGCAGTGGGAACATTCTCTCATCTGCAAAATTTGCAATGACCTCGACAGAGTCACGCGGCAAACTGTGTTTGACGAGAATGCCATCACGTACAGGCTCGTGGACCGTGATCACTTGGCTTGAATAGGCGGCGCTGATCCGCTCCTGCCACAGAAGAAGCCGATAAAAGAACCCTTGTTCGCCGCCCCTGAACTTCGAGGCAAACGTGTTGGGCATCGGATCGTGGATGTCCAGGATCACCTTGGTGCCAAAAACACGCGGAATGATGGTTGTAAACACTAAGAAATCGGGCATGTTGTTCACATGGATCACCCGATAGCGGCGGCTGAAGAAAAGCATCGTGGTTTTCGCAAAGCATCTTAGGAAGAACAGGAGATACGCAACGAGATAGCTCACATGTCTACCGCCGCGATACTTCTCTTGATTTAAGCGGAAAACACGGACGCCACGGATCATCTCACTCGGCATGGCACCTGGCCTGCGCAGCGTCAGAAAATCGACATCAAATCCGCCTTCAACCGCAGCTTCCGCTTCACGGATGACGCGTGGGTCCGACTCATAGTAGCTGTACGCCATCATGAGCACTCGATGTTGAGACGTTCCAGAATTCAGGCTCATTAATCAAGAATTCTCGAAGGCAGCGTTCGGATTAGATCGCGGAAAGTAGAGGTCAATCCGGCATCTGCCAGAACATTTTCGGGATGGACTAACAAGACTACATCACGATATCGCGCGTGTTCGTACAACCACGCCACTGGAAAACGGGTTGTATCCCGCCAGGAGGGTTCGAGCCAAAAAGCAGACGGAAATACAGTTAACGTAGGGTTCGATGAAATCCGCTCAAGCGACGGATCCTCTAAGTTTCCCAAAAACAGTCGCATAGATGCTTGGCAGGCCCATTCGATATATTTCTCTGGCTCATATGGGGCGTAATGGTGCCATCCGAACTTTGCTCCTCCAGACCCGTGCTTAGAAATGGCTCGAATTGCTTGACCGACGTGGTCCTCAAGCAGGTTTTTCTCGTCGAGAAAGGTCGCAAACGACCGGGAGTTCTCCAGGTGCAGACCGGCTTCATGTCGTCCCATCCTGATAAGTTGGGCAATGTATTTGGTTGGGAACGTACACCTGCGGAAAAACACATATGCGGAAGCACCAGCGTCAGTCAGCCATTTCAGCATCGTGGTGAGCTCGCTTAGATATCCGAAAGCCTGGACTCGTGGGAAATAGAAATCGGAGCTCACTCGGCTGAAAATGTGCCGGTTGATCGGTACTCTCCCATACGGACGGTCGACATCGATACGAATAATGAGCGCCATTCGAGAAGGCTAATAGTAATGAGTGTGGAAGGAGTAACCGCTGATTTGGATGAACTGCTCAGTTGCGAACTGGCGGCGTTGGCAGAGCGCCAAGCCACCAGTTTCCTATTCAAGACACAGCTGTTAATTAGCGAGGATGCTTGCTGTTTATTTCACCGTCGTAATAAGACTGGTCGGCGGGGCAGGTGGCTGAGTGCTGCTATCGGAACCTACTTCTTGCAACGGATGCGGATAACTGTACGGGGTGTAGTGAACGGTCCACGTATTTGTTGCTGAGCAGGTGTACAGTTGACCATCAGGCCCCGAATTCGAACTGTTCCACTCACCTTGATCGGTAGCCCAATAACCAACACCGCCCTTTCCGGCATCCTGCGATTCAGGCCCAGTTGTGCAAGTAGTGGGTCGATTCGCAAGCGTGCCAAAACCCATGCCGCTCGTTCCGTTGAAGGGACTTGTTCGGGACGTCTGTGCACTGGCCGAGACAGCTTCATAGTAATCGCGATTGGGTTTTATGTGGCTGGCACTGTTTCCACCGCTTTCGAGCCGGATACTTACCTTTGCTCCGCTTGCATTTCGGTTCTGGAAAAGATAAATCGGTTTCAGAGTACCAGAGACATCACGTCCAGGCTGGCGCCAACACGGATATCCACGATAGGTCGTCGAGGGGCTGCGATTTCCGTCGGCATATATCATTGTCTCCGTGCCATCGCACACGTTCGAAGCAGTGCAACTTCCTTGCGGCATCTGCGAGGCATCGGATCTGAAATGCTGTAGTGCGATGTGGCCGGCCGAGGATCCACCGACTACGTTATTGAAGGCAATGATCTCACCAGCCCCTTGGAAATGAATGTTGCGATATTGTGGTGCCTGGCCGGTCGGCGATGAGATCGTGTTTCCATACACCTCAGAGCTCATTGGACCGCCATGGCAGAGGCCGTGATTTACGAAGCGCGTGTTCAACATGTTATTGAATCGGAATACGACGCTCGATCCCATCCAAGCATCAAGTCCACCTTCACCTAAATTTGAGTTGTTGCTGAAATTGAAGGTGTTATCTTCAACGAACAGGTTGTACTGGCTGCCCATCCGTCCTGCGGCCCACGTTTTACCACCGGTGAGCACCTTGACTCCCATGAAATTATTGGGGCCTGTAAAATTATTGTGATCGACAACACCCCATACTGCTCCAGCGCTTGACGTCTCCCCTGCAAGGATACCGATCTGGCCCGATCCGAGTGCGAACGTATTGTGGTCGACTCGCAGTTGTTGAATATCTCTCGCGCCAAATAGCCAAATCACAGCGGTTCCAGGTGAACCGGTAAATTTGAATCCGCTAATTCGAATGAGCTTGGTGATGGGTGCCGAAACGTTATCACGCAGCAACACGTCGTGCCCGTTAAAGGACACCGCACAGGAGCCCTGGCTTGCACAGATCAGCGTTACACCCTCAATGTTGTTGAGGGAAATTGGGTTTGACCATGAGTATGAACCGGTGGCGAAGGTGATGGTCGCACCATCGCTTGCACTGTTCAATGCTGTTTGGACTTCGGTAGAGGTGCTTCCGGCGGTGCAGTTCCAGGAAGTGCCGGAGCCGGAACATGCAGCCCACATCGAGATCGGAAGGAAGAAAAAAAAGAGGATGGCTATGTACTTCATCGTATTTACGCCCCTTTGGGTATATATGAATTCGTGCTGCCGTGTTAACACACGGGCGCGCACTCGACAGATCGGGCGTCCCGGTACCTGTACTTGCCCAGGCTCAGAAGAGCAGAGGATTAATCCCTATCCCAAAGCCGGACAACACAGTACCCGTTCTTATCAGTCACCAGATCCTTCAGGTGGCCTCCATCATGAGTTTGCGCGCAACTCACGCTGTCGCGATAGATTGACGCATCTTCATATGCAGTTGTCTGATCATAGCATGGTACTGAATCCAAAAGGTACTAGGTATTAGCCGTCCTTTGTACTATTTTTTCACTTAGTAGTTACAAGTAATCGGCGGGGTGCATTCCGGTTTACTGCGTTTGGGAGGCGGACTCGGGCGGAACATAACGGCGCTCGCCTACGTGGTCCGGATGCTGTAATGCGGCGGAGATCGCCTCACCGATGACGTGATATCCATTTTTACCGGGGTGCATATCGGCGGCCGTCCGCGCGTATAGTTCCTTTCCTACGGCCGCTTGTAGTCCGGGCAGAGGGTCCACGTAGGCGATATTTGCAGAGCGAAGGAAATCGAATGTACGCGCTCGCGCCATTCGCTCGTTCGCGACCAGCTGATCGATGACGTCATTTAGTGCGATCGTTTGGTTGTGTTCCAGATACCGCGAAAACACCATTTCTTTTGTCGGGATCACGGTGACGAGAAACTTCGCGTGGTTAGTGCGGCAGATATCGTTCATCTCCCGCAAGAGCTCAAAGGTAATCCGCATCCCTTCGCGAACCGCTTCGCTCGACTGGTCGAGTCGGATCAACATTGATTGTGGGCGAAACGCTTCAAGGATGTGTTGCTGTGGTAGGTCGAGCGTGACCGTCGAATCGTAGATTTTCGAGGCATTGCGAATCTGTGCTTCTCCCTGAAGACGGCCGAGAAATGACCCGTGAAATGCGAGTTGGTAGGCGACGCTGTGCTGAGAAAACCATATACGTACGCGTTTGTTCCAGCTCGGCGTGTGGGGGGTCTGCCAGATGTTGAAGTTGACATCTTGGGCGGAGAGACGTCGCAGCCATGCCCAGTGGTCGAGACCGTAGGTGATCAGATATGCATTCTCAAAATCGTCACCCATGTAGAGGGCGCACACGACAGTCCGCGGCTTGAGCGTAATGCCCTTCGTCTTGAGGAGATAAAGATACTGATTTGGACCGTAGCCTCCGAGGCCCATGTTGTATACGTTTCGGCCGGTCAGGCGCGCGACGGTAGACGGCCACGAATCCTGCATGGTCGCAGTATTCCCATATGTGTGGGAGTCGCCGATAGCTAGGATGTCGGCGGTTTGGGGAACGGACGGATTTCGAAACCCCCAATCATCGATGCCCGTTCGGCCTGTCAGGTGAGGTGGCGCGGCACCGAGCACGTTATCCGGAATCATCTCGAGCGAAAGATAGTCGGCCGGGTTCAGGATGAGCCGGACTGCACCTTCGCATAAAAGAAGACTCACGCCGGCGGATATCAACAGAACGCCTGTGTTGACGATTGTTTTATTAATCTGCATGCGATGGTTCTAGCAGACTGTCCCAGTCATTGCGTTACCTTGATTCGACGTTCGGATCGGTATAGGTCCAGCGAACGGTTTGGCTGACTTCGCATATGCCCGAATGTACTTGCGGATCTTTCTTGACAAATCTGTCACTGAGGTGAACATACCTCGATCGATGACGTCTCTCTGGGTCTTGGCAAACCACAGTTCAATCTGATTCAGCCACAACGAATATGTCGGAGTCAAACCGAACCTTTGGATTCTGATCCAGAAAGTCCTGTACAGCCGATGTGTTGTGGGCCGACAGATTGTCGAGGACGATGTGAATCTCTTTTGGCCCATCGCGATGAAGAACCCGATGAAGTCAGCGCTGGTATGCCTCCGCCTGGTTTTGCTCTCTACTTTTCCGGTCTTCACGTCCAACGTCACATACAGGGACAACGCGCCTTGCGGTAATATTCAAAACATGGCGTTCGGCGCCCCCGGCGAAGTGGCAGAACCGGGATACAGTCTGTCCAGCGCCTGAATCGCCGTTTCTCGTACACGCAGAAGACACAGTATGTTGCGGCGGATTCAGGTACAGCCCAATGATGTCAGCCGCCTTCGTTTCGAAATTTGGATCCTTACTCGCCATGTAACAGTCGAGCCGGTGCGGTTGTAGTTTTGCCTGCGCCAGAATCCGCGGCACCGTTGCATGACTCATTTTAGATCAACAGCCAGTTTGCGGCACGACCGGTGCGTGGCGCCGTCCGGCGGTTTTTGTTGCACGCGCCGGACTACTCGCGCTTGCACGGTGGGCGTTGCCGCTCTTGGCTGACTGCCTTTGTGCACGATTCAAGACCGTCAATTACCGCCTTCCTCAAAGCGAGCTTCAACCGTGCGATGGTCGGCTTGTTGTGCTGAGCGCCGTCACAATCTGCTCATATTGTCATCGCGTTTGCGAGCAACAGAATCAGCCTTGCGTGGAATACATCTCCTGCAGGCAACGTCCGAATGTGCCCACTTCGTCAATTCTTCGCGTTTGACTCTCGGTCAATTCCAGCAACTCTTCATAGCGTGCCATAACACCCAAGCGCCGTGGTTATCGACTGGGTTATATAATGACTGAGAGACGGTTCATTAGTCGAGCTTGAACTCCGAACGCCAATCGCTGCGATCTATGAATTGTGGCTGCTCCTGCTTATTGAGCACATAGTTACCAACCACTAGAAAATCCATTTCCGTTCTCATAAAACACCTATATGCGTCTTCGGGAGTGCACACGATCGGCTCGCCGCGTACGTTGAAACTCGTGTTCACGATGACCGCATAGCCTGTGATCTTTTTGAACTCATCAATCAGCGTCCAGTAGCGCGAGTTTGTCTCTCGATTCACGCTCTGGATACGCGCAGAGTAATCGATATGCGTGATGGCGGGCAGATCGGATCGCTGGAAGTACAAACGGTCATATAATGGCCGTGCCTGGTAATCTTCGGGGAGTGGTTTCCTTCTCTCGTCGCGCACCGGCATGACAAGCAACATGTAAGGGGACGGGCGATCGATATCGAAATACTCGCCGATATCTTCTTCCAACACGGAAGGCGCAAACGGCCGAAACCCCTCGCGGTATTTGATCTTCAGGTTCAGCTTCTTCTGCATCTCGGGATTTCGAGCGTCCCCAAGAATACTCCGGTTGCCCAAAGCGCGCGGCCCGAATTCCATACGGCCCTGGAACCAGCCCACGACATTTCCTTCAGCAAGCTTGGAGGCGACATGGGTAGCCAGGTCTTCGAATCGTGGATAAAAATCGGCCCGAGCTCCGTATCTTTGCAGCGAACGCTGGATCTGCTTGTCGTCGAACTCGGGTCCTAGATAGGAGCCGCGGATCGCGTCGTGATGCCCATTTTTCTGACGCGCTTCACCTTTCGAGATATGCCAGACCGCATAGGCCGCCCCCATTGCACCTCCAGCATCTCCGGCGGCTGGCTGGATCCACAAATCGTCAAAGATGCCCGCTCCCAAAATCTTTCCGTTTACTACACAGTTGAGCGCCACACCGCCCGCAAGAACGAGATTCCGGCTTCGCGTCAGAGTGCGTGCGGTGCAGGCAAGGCGCAAAACAATGTCCTCAGTCACCTGTTGAATAGCGAGCGCCATGTCCATATAGGGTTGCGCAATTTCGGACTCACCCTCGCGCCGCGGTAGTCCGAACAGCTTCTCCCACTTACCCTCGTCCACCATCTTCAGGCCAGTCGCATAATCGAAGTAGTCCATATTGAGCAAAATTGATCCATCTTTCCGAATATCAACCAATTGCTCCGTGATCTTCTTCTTAAATGCGGTCGTTTGCGCCGAGTTCGGATCGCCGTATGGAGCAAGGCCCATCAGCTTGTACTCGCCACTATTCACGCGAAAACCACTGTAGTAGGTGAATGCCGAATAGAGCAGTCCGATGGAGTGCGGAAAATGCAATTCCCGAACGATCTCGATCTCGTTCCTCGATCCATGCCCAATTGCTGTTGTTGCCCATTCCCCAACGCCATCGACGGTCAAGATCGCCGCATCCTCAAAGGGCGACGGATAGAATGCGCTTGCCGCATGAGACAGGTGATGCTCAGGGTAATAAATAGGGTGCGACTTGTCGCCGAGTTTGGCCAGCTCTTCGCCGAGCATTCGGCGCATGAACAGCTTCTCTTTCACCCAGACCGGCATGGAAGTGACAAAGCTCGTTAAGCCCCTTGGAGCGAAAGAGTGGTAGGTCTCAAGAAGGCGCTCAAACTTCAGGAACGGCTTGTCATAGAAGGCGACCGCCGTCAGGTCGTTATAGTCGAGGCCCGCTTCATCGAGGACATACCGGCAAGCGTTCGTCGGAAACGAGGAATCATGTTTCTTCCGAGTGAAACGCTCTTCCTGCGCAGCGGCTACAATTTCACCGTCGCGGAGAAGTGCCGCAGCGCTGTCATGGTAGTACGCAGAGATCCCGAGAATTGCTGCTTTCATGATGTTCGATTCCGTCTTGATGCAAGCTTAGAACAGTGTGTAGATGAAGGGTGCAATGGCTGTGCCACTGGAAAGGGTGATGATCGCGCCAAAACCCAAAAGAACGATAATAACTGGAAGCAGCCAGAACTTCTTTCGCTGTTTCAGAAATCCCAAAACATCTCTTATGAATTGCATGTCACCGACTCCTGTTGATCAATACGGCCGTTCAATATCGAAGGCCGTGAATTTGTGATTGCGCTCTAACATCACGGAATCTGCGGCCGTCTTGAAGGCGCGGAGCCTCAGATCATCACCCCCGAACAACCGCCGAAGAATACCGATCGGCGTCACAATGCCGAAAAAGATGACAGACATCAGAACCGTCGATACTGCCTTGCCCAAAAGCTCCGACAAGCCGAGCCAGACGATCGCGATAGGCTTGTAAACCGACGGAGTCGTCATATTGACCACCTGCAACACGATCGCGGACACCATGAACGAGTCACGATGGAGTGTCACACGAAGTATGAGAAGCAGTAGCACCATGGCCATGCCCGTATCGCGGCATTGTTCTTTAGTGATTTTGGTATTGAACACTGGTTCCTAATCCTCCGTGTATTTTGGCGCCTCTGCCGTTTCAGGTTGCCTCAACGATGTTGAGGGGAACCTGGTTACGGATCTCGCGCGTTTTTCCGGTGTTTTTGCTATTGGCTATGATTCGGCGCAAGGTCCAGCCATCCCATAATCGGAGGAGCCGTCGTTTAAGAATTCCAGAACTGCCGCGCCAGGATCCCATCATATGGTGCACGCCAAAGTTCCCGAAGTGATGCCACGTTGCCGGATCACGAACGTCTTCAGGGAAGAGAATCGTGATGTCGGCAATGCGTCCGCTATACTCTGCAAACGTCCGGGTCACTAGACCGGGTCCCGTCGTGTTGAGTACATAGAATTGCGGCCAGAACGGTCTTGGGATTCCCTTCATCATCGGTTTGACCCAGGATTCGTCCTGCTGCGCGCGTACACAGTTATCAATCACGGCTTTAAGAAACGGGTCCCGGGGCGCTGCACCGAAGGCATAGTTACCGATTTGCCAATCCATTTGGTATCGATCCAATAAGTAGATGATGCCGGACAGCTCTTCAAATGGAAACACACACTGAGCGCTCAGCAATGGCGTTAGCGAGCGGGCAAGAAAAATGTCCAGGTCGAGATAGAATCCGCCGAGTTGGTACACGCAAAGGTATCGGAAGAAGTCGTATCGTTGAATCCGGTACCGGAAGGAATAGTAGATCTTTTTTAAATCCGGAAAGTATTGGGCGACGAATGCTTCGATATCGGTATCGTCGAAGAACCGATACTCAAAATCTGGATTTAACAATTGTACGCCGCTGACGGCAGACTTCAGCAGCAGGGGAACCTCTGGCGGGCCGGTTTGAATGATTCGTTTCGGGATCACGCGGGTTGAAAGTGATGCAATGGCGAGGAAACAATCTGTGCCGGCTCAAAACCAGTGGCAGTGGATTCGGACACACCGGATACAACTGTCTTGCGCGACATGGTCTTCCACGTCTCCGGTAAGGCCATGTTGGCAAACAGAAATCCGATCCACACCGAAGACATCATCTTGAATGAGCCTTCCGTAAAGTTGTAAACGATTGCTATGACAAAGTAGGCGAGCCGTAACATAGAAAGTTGTGGATTGAGCCGAAATCCGGCAACGATCTTCCGGTATCCAGTCACGATAATACCGGCAAGTGCCGCAAGTCCAGCCGCCCCGAGATTCAGATATACCTCGATGTACCCGTTATGAGCTTGGTTGATTCCGCCGTTAATTCGTATGATGTCGATCAACCGCTGCCCTAGCCAGAAGCTTTCATAACCGGCACCTACGATGGGATTCACCGCAAAACTTAGAACAAGCTTCCAGACGTCGGTACGGCCAGTGAGACTTGGGTCGCGGCCGATGACCTGGAGGGCGCTTGAGCCAATGCCAAGAAACAGGACAGAGAAACAGGCGGACACAATGAACAACACCATTGCATGAATCACGGCTCGTTTCCGGCCAACGCGGAACAACCCTATTACGGCTATAAGCCCTGTAACAAGCGCAAGCGAGGCAAGTGACGTTTTGGAATCGGCGATCCAGAGCAGCCACATCGCTATAACGGATGTAATGGTCAGTGCAATCAGACGGCGCGTGCGTGCCCGGCTCTTGGGTGCTTGGTATTCGATGATCCAGCGCCAGATCACAGCTATGCCGTACATCAGGCACATTACGCCCAGGCCGTTCTTTCCGCCTGAGACGCCCGTCCAATATTGGCTGCCATCCATACCATACGCTCGGCCGTATTCGGGATAGTAGCGGATGAATAAGACCGAAACGGGCAACAACACGAATGCCAGGCGCGTAAACACCCGCTTGATGGCCATAATCGGATTCGGGTCCGTCAAAATGACGAGCACTATCACAATGTCACCTAAACCACGAAACCAGCGCTTCAGCGAAATCAACGGGAAGTCAGACCAGACAAAGCTTACACCGCATAGAACGAAGTAGGCGATCACTGGAGCGTTCGCTCGCAAAATGCGCTGCATGCGTTTCGTGCGTTGCGCTAACGTGATCACGCCAATCGCCATAATTAGCATGAGGACGTTTCGGTCAACCGGGCTTCCTTCCATGTATCGATCGGAGGCATCAACGGGGTTGCCGAGCTGAAGCCACTCGCTGACATTGCGCGACCCGGCAATCGCCAGCCACATCACGGCCAGCCATAGGGCGGGAGACGTGCGCATGCTACGGTCACGATCGAGTGCGAAGAGAATCATGATTAGACCGATACAAGCGAGCGTTGCAATTTGAGCTGCCACTGAAATCTTCTCTCGGTCTAATCAGGCGAATACGGCGGCGTACAGTTTCCGGATGAGCGGAACTCGCGCTTTTATATGATCGAGCATCACAATGGCAACAAAGGTGAGCCCAGTTGCGACACCGAGATAGAGGATCTCTGTTGCCGCACCATCTCCCGTGTGCTTGGCCATCCGATGTAATCCTTGGAAAATCGTAATCTGGACAATATAGCCTACCAGCGAATATTTACCTAGAAGGACGACGGCGTCGGCAGTTCTGTTTTTCGCGACAGTGCCGATCAAATACATTATCGAGAGCGACAAACACACACCGACGATCTGCAGCACGTAGATCTCATTCCACAGCGTGATAGCGGCAAGATAGGCTGCATAGGCAATCGCAACGAGGGTGTGATGGCGAAGCACAGAATCGATACGGCTGATCGGCACGGTGCCAATCACGGTGCCGAGCAGCCCGGTACCAATCAACTCCATAAATGCATTCGGTCGCCCAGTGTTTTCGAGGAGAACCGCAATACCCATTACAGCAATGGCCGCGATGTCAAACATGTACGAGGATAACCGCATCAGGAGTGAAATGCCGGCGGCCGCAACCAACAGGTACGCGATGGGGAGGAAAACGGCGAATGCCGCACGTCCATTGTCGCTGTTCTGTCCGATATACACGCCCCAATCGGTCAACTGCGGCGAAGATGTAGACGGCAGCAGTTTCATCATAAGATTCAAAACAAGAAAGATCACGAAAAGCTTCAGGCCGCGAATGAGCAGACGCTTCGGCACACGCGTATCCGGAACCTTGCTCCCCGACAAATACACATGGGCAACTAGGAAGCCCACGATGAAGATGAAAGATGGCGTCAGAAATCGCATGTACCGATAATAGAATCCCAGCGTTCCTACAAAGTAATTGAGCCAATGGTACAGCACCATCACCAGCACCAAGGCTCCCTTGGTGAAGTCGAGAGCTGTAACGCGAGCAGCAGTCCGCTCCACGACCCCGGTGCGGTTGATGATCGCTTTCATCTGTACTGCAGGCTGGCTCATTTCGAATCAATAAATAGTCGGGAGATCAGCTCGAGCGTCAGTAGCTTGTGGATTTCAGAGGTATAGTTGCGGTTACCTCTGAGGTGGCTCCGTACCATCGCTTCGACAGTTTTGCTCTGGATATATGGGCGCGACAGCGCCCTCGGGTCGAGCAGCATTTCGCGGACGTAATGCGCAAGAGCATTGCGATACCAAAGTCGGTAGTGATAAAACTTATGCCGCCCGAGGAACAGTCGTTCGGGGCGAAGCGGCGAGAGCACATGATCGATGCGTGACATCCATTGCGGCATGCCGTAGTCATACGCGTACTCCGCCTTGATGGTGAACAGGATGAAATTCTGGAGCGCAGAGTTGGCAAACCCAGTGGAGTGTGCACTGACGCCACGATCCGTTGGGATTTCTGCGAGGCGCGTATCTCCCTCGCGGATCAGCCGGAACGACACATCGTTGTCGACGCAGGCTGAGGTGGGTGCGCGAAACACTGTTTTTACAAAGTTGTTATCGAGAAACGGCGACCGCAACGTTACCTGCGTCTGCTCGAGTGACAGGAGACCGTAATGATGCCAAGGCGCTTGGCGGAACACAGAAAATGACAGCGAATGTCCCTCGAGCAGGCGGCCGTAGGTTGCATTCGCAGCATTGATTGTAGGGACGACATCGGCAGAAAACAGTTCGACAGCGGGTGCCACCGGCTTAAACGCTCTCACTCGGCGTAACACTTCGCCACCATAGTTGCCCGTCATGCGCACGGGCGCGATTGCTGAAGCTCGCTCATTGACATATAGATCGGCCGAATGACTCACGTCGATACACCCGTCCGTCAGATACACCGATCGTTCTGCGTAATGCGAAAACTGCGATAGAAACTCATGGGCGACGGGAATTACCTGGTGCGGCTGAGTGCATGCTTTGGCCACGCGCCGCGCGATGACGACGTCCTGACAATCGCGAAACATGCTTCCGAATGAGTAGCAGGGAAGAGTCGCGGGGGCCTGTTTATGCCATGCCATGATCATCCTCGTATCGAGGCCGCCTGTGAGAGACATTCCAATCCGTTCCCGGCCGACAAAATATCGGGGTAGCACATCCGCAAACACGGCTCGGAGCTCCTGATAGTAGGTTTCTGCTTTGAGTGGCTCCTGGTGTTCCCATTCCTTCGGATCAAAGTAGGTGCGCTTACTCACGCTTAAATTCGTATCAAACACCCAGGCAGAAGCGGGCGGCAGCACATGAAGGTCTTCAAACAAAGTTCGGTTCTCAAGAACGCAGCCGCAAGTGATGAATTCGCCTAGGGCGCGCGGTTCTAAGGCCCGTAGCTTAGGACAAACAGTGAGGATTGCTTTCGCCTCGGCCGCGAAATAGAAAGCATCGCGCGACTGGTGATAGTAGATGCGATGCATTCCATAGCGATCGTTGAACAGGACAGTCGTATTTTCCGTCCGATCTATAAGAAGACCATGAAACCGTCCGTTGAGGCCTACCGGAAATCGTGGGTCTTCTTCAGACAGATGGACCAAGTACGACGGCCCCGGACACACATCGTGGCCACGTTGTTTCAACTCCTCGATGGTGCCAGGAGGGGGAAAGTCTTCACCCGAAAATATCAGGCAGCGATCGCTCCTTTCGTTGTACACCGGCATGTGATCAGCAAACGAGCCTCGACGGGCGACCCAACCTACGTAAACTCCGAGCCGCTCATCGACCCAAGTTCCGGAAACGTAAAAGGACTCGTGCCGGAGCGCACCTACCATCTCCGCAAGCTTCTGCTTGGCCTGCGCGCAGGGCATCCCTGTGACAAGTCCTACAATTCCTGGCATTTATATCGCTACTACGTGGACTGCTTGGCGGGTTGAAATCTGCGGCTGTACCATAAGTTCCGAAGTTCGCGGAGTCTTCTCACAATTGACTCCGGAAGGCAATCCACCAGCCGATGATGCAGCTGGAAGCGTAATGCAAGCTGACCAAACGGGCTCAGCGCGACGTAGTATCGCGGTGTGTCCATCTTCTGGAACCCGTTTACCTGTTTGAACTTCATGATGCCGTCCCACTGCTTGTGTCCGTACGTGAAGCTCTGGTAGACAAGGTATGAAATACCGCGGTCGGCACAGGTGCGTACAGAGTGTGCAATGAGGGCATTAGTCGGCGCTTTGTCCCGATGCTCAATCAACGAGAGGATGTTCATGAGGTTTGCTTGAGTTCGTGTCTCGTCGTGAACGAGCTTGACAAACCCTATTAATTTGGTATCTAGGAAGGCACCGATGAAGACGGCGCTGTGAAGGAACGTGCCCTCCTCGGCATACACCGTTTCGAAATCTTTTCCGTAGTGGGGGAAACGCCGACCCTGCCGAACGGGCGTCTCGTTGTAGATTTCCCATATGCCCCGCACGAGATTTTTGTCGAACGGGACCTCGCGAATTACAACCCCTCTTTTCTCAGCCTGACGTGCCCGGTTGCGACCTTCCGAGGTGATTTGATTTTTCCACCAATTGTCATACGTCGACACCGGAACGGCCGCCATGTTACTCCATTCAATAGGATATGAGAACTTCGGCTCGGTGTGCGACAGCTTCTGCATGAACGTAAATAGGTCGACTCGGCTGCCGGACTTGCGCAGCCCGGAAATCACGGGTTCCGGATCGTCCATGTACTCGTATCCGTCACCCTCGAGTTGAGCGATTCGCAAAAGCCGACCGGTGATGCGAATATCCCTGTCCTGGACGATGATCATCTGTTTCATTAGAACTATGTGTGTCTCACTTTTGGGTCCGCTGTTTTCGCGTGTAAGGCATGCTGAGGACGCTCATCCGCCGGAGTACGCCACGTTTGGCCTTCATCGTGTTCCATCCTTCAACACATAACCGACTCAGAAAACTCTCGTGTGCGTCGAAAGTACCAGGGAAGTAAACATGCGTGCCGTTGTCGGCAGCCATATCGTTCTTGAATTTGTAGGTTCCCGGATTGGTTTCGGGATTGATGCCGTTCAGATCGTACACGGAGATGCCGTCGCGCTTGAGCTGCTCGACGATCTTCCATTGCAGGATGTACGACCCGCGGCTCTTCATTCCTGCATTGCTGGTGGCGCCGAACAGATAGAGCGCGGTGTCACCGATCGCGCTTGCAATCACGCCCGACGAGATGTTGCCGGCGGATTTCGCAAGCAGCAGCTTCATTTTGAAGCGCTCGGGCAGAAGCGTCTGAATTGTTCTGAACTCGTTAATGTCGTTCGGCTCGACGAAGCGTTTGCGCGCGACCATTTCACGGTAGATCGTAATGAATTGATCAAACAGATCGGCACCAGTGCCCGGCACGATTTCGATCTGATTGTTCTCGCCGACTTTAAGCTCGCGCTTCCAGTGGGCTTTCATGCCATTGCGTAACTCCTCAATGGATGGACGGAGGTCCATCAGGATCGTGCGGCTTCCATTCGTTCGGCTCGATTCGAAACCTTCGTTAGCCAGAATCTCGGCGAACGGGCAGGCTGCATTTCTGACGATCTTCAGCGACACACGGAGGGATAGACCCCGCTTGCGGACGTATTCGTTGCGAAGGGCGCGAATGACCTGTTGGAAGACCTCCGGATTCGCAGGACGACCGCTACGACGCCATAACGGGCCCCAGAGTACGTAAGCGATCCCGAAATTGAGGACCGGAACGCGAGCGAGGCGCGCCTGCGCAATACCGACAATCTCACCATCCTTGCGGACGACCACATGGCTGACGTTTCGCTTGCCAGCCAGGACAGTGCCGTATGCCCAGGTCTGGTAGATGTTGGCGTCGTCAAACAGATCGAGCGCGTCATACCATGCCTGTTCGTCAATGCGGTCGACCTCTCCGGTGTATCCCTGCGCCAAAGTGCTTGCGCCATTGGTTGTACTCATCGCAGTTGCCGTTGCCGAGGTGTAAGCATTTAGCATGTTTATAGAAAACAGAAAGGTGGCTATTCGGTGATGTACTGCTCTTTCACCGGATTGAAGCCAATCACAACCGAAAGTTTTCCGAGGTGATCACAGATCCGCACGAGCAGGTGCATGAACTTGTCTTGGCCGGCCACGAACGCGAACGGTAACGCGGCGGTGTACACTGCAACGGCAATCGCCGATTTCGCGACGTCGCGTGGGCCGAAGTCGGGTGTCTGCGGTTCCATCGCTCCGCGCAGCAGCGCTCGTCGCAACATGAAGCTCCGCCGCCAGCGGATTGGGGGAACCACTTCATACGCCACGGCCTCGTTGCACCAGATGAAGACGAATCCTTTGTCGATGGCCCGATGAAAGAACTCCTGATCTTCACCAGTTCGGAACTCCGGCTTGAATGGCTGGATGCTGCCCTCGAACACTAGTCTGCGCAGGAGCACATTACCGGTTCTCCCCTTGCGCCAATCGATCACCAAGCCGGTTGGGTAAGTGGCGCGTTCATGAAACTTGCCGTTAATCACCCACCGTGGGGGCTCCTCGTCAAAGTGCGGCATCACCGGGCCGAGGACGCCGTCAACACCTCGGTCGGTACAGATCTGAAAGAGCGTCAATAGCCAGACAGCAATCGGGAATTCGTCGTCATCGATGAACGCAATGAAGTCGCCCTGGGCATTCGCAACGGCCCGATTCCGCGCGAGCGCGATATTCTGTTGCGGCTCGACGATGTAGGTGACGGGAATATCCGATTCGGCCGCAAATCGTGACACGACCGGTTGGGCCGAACGACTCTGATCGTTATCGACGATCACGGCGCTATAGTTGAACAGATCCTGCGTTTCCTGCGTCGCAAGACAATTCAACAAGCGTGCGAGCAGATCGGGCCGCTTGTAGGTACACACACAGACACTGATATGCGGCACTTTCGTCATAATATTTGAATCTCGGTCGAGATCAGGGGAACTGCGGTAGGCTCTGATGGCTATGAGGCCGCCGCTCACCGGTCAGTTCGTATCGGGATGCAATGGGCACGTTGTCCTGAATCCACCCGGGAACGGTGGTCAGGAGAAACTGACGCTCAGCGGCCTTGACGGGGTGGGTCTCAAGCTCGATCGTGTGCTGACGTGCGAGCGCGATGATCCGGTCAATCCTGACCACCGGCTCCATCGGGGGAAGTGAAAACAGGAAATCGGTCAGCGTGTGCCGCCGTGCCAGTTTGTTGTCGAGATGGCGTCGGTAAAGCCGGTTGGCGAAGGTCTTCTCGCCCGCGATAAAAGAAAAGTTTCGCCGGATAAGCGTGCCTGTTGGCAGAAGCTGTTTCCGAGTCACATTCGCACAGAGGTGCATGTGATGGTGACCATCGAGCCGTCGCGGCGCCGACCGATACAGCCGTGCGTACTCTTCACACTGCGCCCGTACGACGTATTCGAATGAACTAACGAGGCCTGGGTGGAAGAATACCTGAGCCAGCCGCCAGCTGCGCAAATACGCCGATATTCGTCGGTGGTGCTCAAGGAGGGCGTTCGGAACACGCGAGGCGGAAAACGGCGTGGTGAAGTTCAGGTGCAAGCCGGCGTCGATGCCACGCATGAGGGCGATCTCCGCGGCACGCGCAGAGTCTTCCATGAACACCATAGCACTCACAGATGATATGGCGTGCTCGCTGAGACACTCGAGCATACTATCGGTCGTCTCCGTATCGCGGCCCCAATCGTCGGCATTCACGATCAGGAGTCCGCGTCTCGTCGCCGGATTTGTTGGGATCGTGTTCATGCCGATGTAGCGAGTCGCGGTTGACGGGAACTGTCACGGGTGAAGAAGCGTTTCAAGCGTGCCATCTGTTCACGGCGTTGAAACGCGACCAGCTCTGTTGAAACGGGCCGCTCCATTCGGCGGATCAGCGCCCAGAAGTAGCCCAGCGCCACCATCAGGCCGCCGACGACAAGCGGCTTCCTAGTCATCTGATAAACAGCGCGGAACAGCTCCCACATCGGGTGATTGCCGATGGCGTAATCTTTGGTGCCATTCTTGAATCGTGCTGTAATCGCACCGACTTGCGCTGTTCCCATCGTGCGATGATGCTTACACACCTTTTCCGGGAATGTGCGCGTCTTCCAACCCGCCATCCGTGCCGAAAGGACTGCGATGTGGTCGATGCAGCCGCCCTTCACCGGCACATAACCGCCGATCTGCTCAAAGCACTGCCGCCGGAATAGTTGGCACGCGCCGGAGACATGCTCGATATTGGTGAAGCGGTAATCGTACGTTCGGTTCTCTTCCTGAAACGGTGTTCCTACTAGGCCCAGTGCAGAGTCTGCGGCGAGTTTTCCGAGCAGGAACGCAAAATACTCCGGGTCGAAAGAGATATCCGCGTCGAGGCTGCCGATCACGTCATACGCGGCGCTCGAGACGCATGCGTATCCGGCATTGAACGCGTGCACCTTGCCGGCGAAATGCCGCTCCGCGCGCTCGGTCATGCGCACGAGTTCAATCCACGCGTGCCGAGCAGCGAACTCCCGCAAGATGTCGTCTGTCCCGTCAGTCGAGCCATCGCTGACGATGACCCACTTTTCGGGCTTTACCATCTGACTCACGACCGATTCGAGGGTCAGCCGGATAAACTGAGCCTCGTTCCGGGCCGGAGTGATCAGGACGTATTTCGGCAGGGATGGGGGGGAGATCATGCCTGGGCAGAGACAAACGAAACCGCCTCATCGGCGGCATCGGTCACGAAGGCTCGGACAGCGTCGGCAACATATCGCACCTGCTCGTCTGTAAGCTCCGGATAAATTGGTAGTGCGAGCGTTTCGTTTGCAGCGCGCTCGCTTTCCGGGAAGGCGCCCGCCATGTATTTGAGGTGAGCGAAACATTCCTGCAAGTGCATCGGCACCGGGTAATATACCTCCGTGATGATCCCTTTGTTTTTCAAATACGCCTGTAAGAGGTCCCGCCGCGAAACTCGGATGACATATTGGTTGAAAATGTGGCGCTCTCTCACAATAGCTGGCCGCTGAATATGCGGGCAGTGATGAAAATGCATATCATACTGGTGCGCGTTGTTCTGACGCGCTGTTGTCCAGTCGTCGAGGTGGGGAAGTTTGGCGAGCACAACCGCAGCCTGAATGCTGTCGAGACGAAAATTGCCACCGATGACTCGGTGATAGTACTTCGGCTTTGAACCGTGACTCCGGAGGGAACGCAGTTTTTCCGCGCGTTGTCTGTCACTTGTAACGATCATCCCACCATCACCTGCTGCGCCCAAGTTCTTTGAAGGGAAGAATGAGAAGCAGCCGTAATGACCGATTGAGCCCGCACGGCGTTCCTTGTATTCGCTACCAATCGCCTGCGCCGCGTCTTCAATGACCGTCAATCCGTGTTTGTTTGCGACCCTCATGATCGGGTCCATATCTGACATCTGACCATACAAGTGCACGGGGATAATAGCGCGGGTCTTCTTTGTTACATATGCCTCGATGGAGTCGGCGACCATGTTGTAGGTAACTGGATCGATATCAACAAACACGGGCGTTGCGCCAACCCGAGCAATCGCGCCAACTGTTGCAAAGAACGTGTACGGCGTCGTGATAACTTCATCACCTGGACCAATGTTCTCCGCCATGAGACAAGCTAGCAATGCATCGGTTCCCGACGACACCCCGATGCCGTAAGCACAGTCGGAGTATGCCGCCACTGCCTCTTCACACTGGGTCACCTTTGGCCCTAGGATGAACTGCTGCGACGCCAAGACCTCTATTACTGCCGCTTCCACGTCGGCTTGGATGGATTGATACTGCGCCTTAAGATCCAATAGCGGTATATGCATGCCTTTCCTCTTTCTTGAATTCTCGATACGATTGCGTGCCGATAGTCAGTTCGGCTGGTAGTGGCGATTCTTCATCGAGGTCGATACAGCGAAGAATGCCGGGCTCCACTTCCTTGTATCGGTACCCGCTCTCGGGGCACCGCATGATACCGTTCTCATCCGCTGAGCCCAAACGGTGACCATGACGGCTCATCCATCCGACTTGACGTCCGGGATTGCCCATGATCAGCGCAAAATCTGGAACGTCTTTTGTTATCACCGAGCCCGCAGCAGCGAAGGCATAACGGCCCACAGTAATTCCACAAACCACCGTCGCATTGGCGCCAATGGTCGCTCCGCGTTTCAGCCGCGTCGTCTGATAGAGCGAATGCCGCTTCACCTGGGAGCGCGGGTTGGAAACGTTCGTCAGAACGCAGGATGGACCAAGAAAGACATCGTCTTCAACGACGACGCCCGTATACACTGAAACATTGTTCTGAATCTTGACGTTGTTGCCGATCGTCACGCCGCCGTCGATATTGACGTTCTGTCCGATGATGCAAGACTTGCCGATCTGTGCCCCCTTCATGATGTGAGAGAAGTGCCAGATTTTTGTCCCGGCCCCGACCTCGGCTCCGTCGTCGAGATATGCGGATTTGTGTACGAACGGCTGATCTTTTGGTTCAGGCGCTGCATTTGGGGGACCCAAGATGATGGTTCCCTGATCCATCGCTCGATGGCAGGCATCCAAGATCCGCAAAACATCGAGGCCTTCACGGCCGCTGGTGACCGGAACACGCCGAGATTCGACGCACTCGAGGAAATGCGCGCACTCAGCCCTCAGCGGCTCGCCACTTTCAATGTCGACAATCTCGCCCTCGGCTTTAATCGCCGTCGGCAGCCGGTTTTCCCACTTCACGCGGTGTGGATACAGAATCAGCTTGTGAGCAGCCGTGTCTTCAAACACCGCCATCTTCTCGGAGCCGACAACCACCAGCCGTTGCTCCTTGAACGGGTGGAGCCAGCTTACGAATATGTGTGCCTGTGCCCCGCTGGCAAAGTCGAAATGACTCAGTGTGACATCGGCTACGTCTCGGCTCAGGTAGGCCCCACCCTCACATGACACACGAACGGGCATTTCGTTGAGCAGCGCGAGCATAACCGAGATGTCATGCGGCGCGAAGCTCCAAAGAATATTTTCCTCGGTGCGTATTTTGCCGATATTCAGACGATTGGAGTACAAGTAGTTGATCTTGCCGAGTGCACCACTACGAATCAGCTCCTGAAGCTTGAGGATTGCCGGATGGTAGCGCAGAATATGGCCGACCATCAGGACCCGGTGATTTGCCTCAGCCAGTTTAACCAGCTCCTGACCGTGGCGCACGTCCACAGCTAAGGGCTTCTCAACAAGAACATCTTTGCCGGCATTCAGCGCTGCCTTGGCAAAATCATAGTGAGTAACTGCCGGCGTAGCTAAAGCCACTGCCGTGATGACAGGGTCAGCAAGAACATCCTTTAGCTCGCGGTAGAACGTAACACCCGCATGATCGTTTTTGTATTTTGCGGCGACACACTCCTGCACATCGCAGAGTGCGCCGAGCGCGCCGAGATCGTTAAAAGTGCGGACCAGGTTTTTACCCCAGTAGCCGACCCCAACCACAGCGACCTTGACCGCAGTGTTATTCAATAAAGTACGTTCCATAAACTTGTTTCACCCCTCGGGTACGTTCCTGTGAGCCGGGCTCGCACAAAAGCCTAAACACGGCAACTTATCCACGGCGAATCTGTTATGCATGGTTATCAAAAAGATGTGCTGCCAGACGCGCCATCGAGTTATCGATATTGAAGTGTTGACAAACCCGTGCGCGTGCGGCGTCGGCCATTCGAAGCCGCACCGACGGATGCTCCAGCATGAACAGAATGGCTCTTGCAACAGCATCTGGCGATTGCGGCGGGACCACGATCCCGGTTTCGCCATCCATAACAGCTTCGCTGTTTCCGCTGACATTGGTCACGATACAAGGAAGGCCGCATGCCATAGCCTCAAGTATTGAAAGGGGTAACCCTTCGGTGTCTGATGTCAAGACAAACACGTCACTGGCTTGCAGATAAGGTCGAATGTCGGCGTGAAATCCTTCGAATGACACATGTGTGGTAATGCGCAATGCAGCAGCTTGGCGGCTTAACACTATCTGCAGGTCGCCATCACCTACGATGAGGCATAGGAAGTCCCGCCGACTGTCGAGCACCTTCGCAATCGCCTCGAGCAGAACGTCGACCCGCTTCTGCTGGACCAGGCTCGCAACACAGATCAGGCATACGGTTCCATCCGAAATCCCCAAGCGCAGTCGAAGGTCCACGCGAGTTGCGGCGTCTGGATGAAATGTCCATGAGGAAACTCCATTGCGAACCGTGTGCGTTCTCGCGGACGAATACATGCAATGCTCAATCAGCGTTTGGCGAATGAACTCGCTGACGCAGATTGTTTCTGTGCAAAACAGACCTAGACGCCGGTGGCTTAGTGCGTACTGCAAGCGGGCCAGAGGGCCATTGTTCGAGGCGGGCAGCACAGTCGGAGGTAGGTGCGCGATCACATACCGCTTTCTGATTCCCGCAAGCCACGCTGCTGTGAGCGCGTACCAGGGGAAGCACCACGTCCAGGACTTCACCAGCACCACAATGTCCGGGCGCCTGGATCGAAAGAGTCGAATCCAGTCACGAAATGTGTTCACGCTAGGGACGCACTCGACTCGAATTCGCGACTTCTGATCGGGCGTCAATCGCTCGGAGAAAACATCCTCGCCTGTGCAGACAACCGAAAGCCGGATGTGGCGAGTGCTGTCCAATCTTCCGATCAGGTCGACAAGATGCTTTTCAGTCCCACCATATTTCGGGCTGGCTGCAACAAACAAGATTTCGCGATCGAGCATGGATGGTTTATCCGTGCTGCGTTCGTACGATATGAACTCAGCGAGACGCATTGAAATGCCGGACTGGAGGTGTTGGATAAACCTATACTGTTGCTGGTTGAGGCACAGGTAGGTATCGCCAGGAAAAGCGTCGATATCTCAAATACAGAGCTGCGCTTCGGAAAGCGTCTGCGGCGACGGCATAATATGGCGAGGATTCATGCACTGCTCTATGAAATAATCCGGCTGCCTCTGCGGATACAGCCGGAAGAGAAAAGTTCTCGACTACAAACTGTCGCGCGAACGCTCCAAGACCAGCGAACTGATCAGGGCGCTCAGCCAGCGCACGAATGTTTGAGACAAGTTCCGTGTTATCGCGACTACCTGTTCCGACACCATAAAAGCCTTTGTAATAAAACGAGGCTGCCGTTTGTGGAGTAAACGGTGCGGAGAAACCTTGCTCTCCCACCACGATAACGGGTTTGCCGAACGCCATTCCCCGTAATGAGGATCCACCCATCCCCACAACGATGTCGGCCGCGGCGTATGCGGGTCGAGGATCAAGCATTGGTCCGGCAAAAATAATCGCGGGCCGCCCCAGTGCGCTGTTCACCTTATCGGCTATGTGTTCGAGTTGGGACCGGGCTGCACCGTCGCCAACAATAACAAACCGCAGCGGCAAATCACGCCCAAGCACACCGACAGCATGAATGGTTCGACGAAGACTTTCACCCTTTAACAACTCCGCGAGGCGGGAGACAGTTACAAGCGTGATATCGGTATCGGCTATGCCACAGCGTTCGCGGAACGGTCCAGGGTTAACTACCCCAGGCGCATTGAATTCTTCATCTACCGGCGGAAGCATGAGTTCGACGCAGCGTCCACCCATCGCTCTGGCTTTGTCAACAAGCTCTGGCGTTCCATAGGTCGTGATCGGCCACTGTGGCAGATGATAGGGATTCTGCATCACCATAATCGTCGTCACGACGGGAATTCGCATGGGCACGTGAACACCCCAGTACGCGTCGAAGCAGGCAAAGGGGTCCCATGCCCAGACAAGGTCCGGCCGTTCGCGTCGCACAACTTCCCGCAGGGCGAGCATCCGTGTTCGTGACGGATGATAGTAGGGAAAAGGCGCAGGCAAAAACGGTACCTGTTTTTGCTCGGCCAGCTTGAGCATTGGCCCAGGTCCCGCAAATAGTACGACATCGTAACCATGGACCTTTCGAAGAACTCCTGCCAGCTCGATGGCATTGACAAGAGTGCCGCCAATTACAAGCTCGTCGAGAAATAGGAGTACCTTCATGCCCATGTTCCGTTGATTTAGTGGAGGTAACCGGAGATTCCTGTAATGCTAGTGCCCGGAACGGGTCGCGGTAAAGCGGACAGGAATGATACTCGCGAGAAGCCGGCGTACAACAGATGGAAGATGATCGGGGGAAATGACCGTGAAGAGAACTCGGACTGAATACCCGCAACTCAGAATCGCCGCTGCTCCGCCGATCAAAACGGCTAGGTAGAATGGTAAGAACTGAAGCGCCGAAAACACGACGGCGATCGTAAGGAGATATAACATTCCAATTTTTATATTGGTAGCGGACCAGCGAAATCCACTCAGGTGCCTCACGACGGGATAAATGACCAGCGCATGAAACACGTACGATCCAAAGAACCCTATACCTGCGCCATTCAGCCCGAACCACTCGAGACATAGTCGCGCCAGACCGATATGTACGGCCGTCCAGGCCAACTCGGTCCAAAAGAAATACGCTTGCGCACCTTTTGCAAGAACGATGAACCCGATTGGAAACGTGATCACCTGCAGCGTGGCTCCCAGGCAAATCCAGCGCAGTACGCCGACTGCGGCGCCAAATTCCGCCGCATAAAACACAGCGATAACCACCGGTGCCAGTGTTAACGTCAAGATGACACCTGGACCGGCTAACAGCAAGCTGATCAGCGTTTGCTCGTTTACGATCCTATTGCACTCGATGTTGTTCGTGGCCGCCGCGGTCAGACGTGGGTAAAAATCCGCTCCCATTGCCTGCAGAATGAGGCTCACGTAAAATCCACCCAGTGTCCAGGCTGACTGATAGTACCCGGTGGCTTCCAGCCCGAGACGATGAAATACACTCATTCGAATAACGTATGCGCTGGCCATGACCATAAAGCTGCTCGCCATGAACGCAAAGCCCAGCTTTAAGAGCACTGTGGCTTCCTGACGAACCTGGGTCGTGGTCATGGAGACCTGCTTTATTTGAACTCGCCGGCTGTACCACCACGAGGTGACAAGGGACATCCCAGCAACGGCAACGAGCGACGGCACAACCCCGCGTTCCCGAAACACATACACCAACAGAATCGTGAGAGCCGTTCCAAAGAGCGCCCCGAAGACGTTCATCTTGGCGAGATCGGCAACACGTCGCAGGCCCTGAATTAAGGCGCCTTGCCCGATGGAAATGAGACGAAAGAAGACGGCGGCAGAAAGAACCCACAGAGCGGTTGTATGCCGATAATTGCCGAACGTCAGGTTGGATATCGGTCCGGACAACAAAATCAGTCCGGCTGCACCGAGCAATCCCAAAATGAGTGCCACTCTTCGCAGCACGATGGCAGTTCGAGCGATGCGTTCCTCATCATTGGATCCTGTGGCCTCCGCAATCTGGCGGACACCGCTGCTGTTGATCCCAAAGCCGGCAATGCTTTCACCGAGATTGACAATTGATCCATACAAGCCGAACAGACCGAAACCGGATGGACCGAGTAACACGGCCATCGCCTTAGCTCGGACTACGCCAATCGCGATATTCAACACGGAAGAGCCGCCGACCAGCGCCAGCGACTTCAGAATCTGTCCGTAAGTAGACCTCTCGGTGGTTAGCCGTGGAGTTTGTTGGTCAACACACTCCAGAACTAACTCGGGATTGCAATCAGTAGATGACATGCCTCAGGACTCAAAGCTGCTTCGGGCTAGGGAAGAAGAAACTATTGGGCCCTGGTGTCAGTGTCGCCGCGCCGCTGCACTTTCGCCGATCTGCCTGATGCAGTCAATGACGTAATTCTGCTCCTCATTCGCCATCCCGTGGAAAAGGGGCAGAACTATCGCCGTATCCGTCACCCGATTTGTCACCGGCAGCTGGCTATCCCACTCCGTGCTCTGGTAAGGCAATTCCCGATGTATTGCCATGATGCCCCTCCGCGAGGAAACACCGCGATCGAGCAACTCCTGCATGAGATCATCCCGGCTAACCGGCGCATCGCCCGTGAGGCGAATCATGTAGGACTGAAAGTTCCGAAGGCTCTCGGGACATCCGCACGGAGTTGCTATCCACGGTATTGACGATAGCTCGGACGAGTATCGCTCGGCGAGCGCCCGCCTCCTTGCCAGCAGGTCATCCAGGCGCTTGAGTTGAACTAGGCCAACAGCAGCCTGCAAATCAGTCAGACGATAGTTATACCCAACTTCGTCATAGCTCTCGATCATGACTGTCGCGGAGCTATGGCGCGTTACATCGGACATACTCATTGCGTGTTGTCGGAGTTTGCGCAGGCGAGCGGCTAATCTCGTATCCGCCGTAGTTATCATCCCGCCCTCTCCGGCAGTCAGAATCTTTCTAGGATGGAAGCTGAAGCAAGCCATCAATGAGTGAGGTGCACCGATTCGGCGTCCTTTATATTCGGCGCCTATGGCACAGGCAGCGTCCTCGATGACGATCAAACCACGTCGGTTCGCGATCTCGTTGATTTCGTCTAGTGCAGCCGGTAACCCAATCTGGTGAACTACCAGAATCGCCTTCGTACGTGAGGTAATGGCACGTTCGATGCGGTTCGGATCCATATTGTAGGTTGCTTCGTCGATGTCAATGAAAACCGGAACTCCATCGGTATGAACAATTGCATTCGCCGTGGCGATGAATGACAGACTTGGGCACAAGACCTCGTCTCCCGACCTGATGCCGGCGGCGATGAGCGCTAGATGAAGCGCTGTCGTGCAGGACGAGACAGCTATCGCATGTGCCGCCCCGACGTACTCTGCAAACTTCGACTCGAACTCGGCAACCTTGGGTCCTTGTGTGACCCAGCCGCTCCTAAGAACGTCGATTATCGCAGCTTCTTCAGCGGTACCAAAACTCGGACGGCTGACCGGAATCATTCTGGTAGCTACCGAATTCATCGTGCCTCCATAGGTACTACAGCTGTGGTTCTAAGCGCCTCTCGCCATCGGATCAGCCCACCAAGCCCTTGTTCAAGTGTCACGTCGGCACGAAAACCTAGCATCGTTTCCGCTTTATCTAGGGCCGCCCGCCGTTTCTGGACATGACCAACCTTCCGCGCCTCTCGGTATTCTGGCACCAGTGGAGACTCTGTAAGATCCAGAACCATACAGCAGAGCTCGTTTAGGCTTGTCTGAACTCCAGTTCCCACATTAAACACATCATCGTTGACATCACTACATGCGGCAATGAGATTTGCCCGCGCAACATCCTCGACATAAACAAAGTCCATTGCTTGTTGGCCATCACCGAATATCAATGGTGACGTCCCGTTATCAATTGCGTCTAACCATCTGATCAACACTTCTGTATATGCCCCAGTGGTGTCCATCCGAGGACCATACACGTTAAATGGACGTAGCGCAACGTACTTGAGACCGTGAGTATCGTGCATGGCACGGAGCATTTGCTCCGTTGCAATCTTCCCAGCTCCATACATGGTGCGATTATTAAACGGGTGCGCCTCATCGATCGGCAGGTAGGACGGTTCTCCGTACACAGAAGCTGACGATGCTGCGATGACTTTGTTGACGTTGTGATTCGCGGCGGCTTCGAGCACATTCAGAGTACCGTTAATGAGTACCGCGACTGCCTCGCGCGGGGCTTCCGCACAACGGGTAATACGCAAAGCAGCCTGATGAAAAACATAGTCGACATCAACAGTTAGGCGCTCTACGAGACCTGCATCGCAGATGTCTCCTTCTGTGACTGTGACTCCGGCATGCCTCATTGCCAGGGACAGATTGTTCCAGCTTCCACGGACAAAGTTATCCAGGACGCGCACTTCCGAGGCTCCAGCTTTCAGGAGCTGATCCACAATGGTGCTCCCGATAAATCCGGCCCCCCCGGTTACAAGGCAGCATGTGCCTTTGAGACGGTTCATTGTAATTCCAGGTTGTTTCATCTGTTAGCACGTTTTGCGGACGAGATTCGTAGGACGTGGTTCAACATTCATACCCGAGGCTGCTAGATGGCCAAGTTTATCTGAAAGGTCTTCGAGACGCCGAAGCAACTCGATCTTGGTGAGTCCGAGCGTTTCTTTTAAGGAACGAACTAATTGACGTGCTGGCATCGTCGTTCCCGAAACATCGCGGATTTCAAAAATGCGCAGAACACCATCGCCGGTAAGCACATCCACCGCGCCATCTCGATGAATGCCACAAACACGCCCCGGTATTCTGCCTATATAGTGAGATGCGTTTTCTACGATAGCAGCCCGGACTATTACAAGTTTTTGTAACCGAAGATAGGTGTACGCCCCGGGATAGGGATCACTTAGTGCTCGGATTAGGGCATAAATGTCAGTCGTCGACGCCGTCCAGTCAATATCTCCGTCATCCGGCACCCTGGTACAACAATAGGTAGCCGAACCGACTTGCGGAGCGCCGTTTCCGCCATTGAGAAAGCGTCGTACAGTTTTTCCGAGATGCTGCCGCTGAACTTCATTGAGGTCGCGATACAATTCACCAATTGTGCTGTGTGGTCCGATTGGAATAGATTGCTGCAGCAGGATGTTACCGGAGTCCAGTGTTGCGTCAACACAGTGGATCGTAACCCACGCTTCAGTTTCCCCATTGATGATCGCCCAGTTTACATTGGCGCGACCCCGGTAACGGGGTAAGGGACCATAGTGAACATTAATAAATGAAGACAATTGAAGAAGATGTGGAGGAATTAACCGATCGTATGAGGAAATCAATACACATGCAGGATCGACTTCATGCACAACGTGCTCAATCTTGGCAAGCGAAACATCGGTAATTACCGGGATTCCGCGTTGCTTTGCGAGTAGCAAAACAGGGTCATCAATGCCGATTGGCGTGCGGAAAACTGCGGATATACTGAATTGCTCGGCAAGGGACTCGAGAGCTGTAACCGTGGTTGCACCCTGCCCGATCAAGAGAATGTTGTCTGTGTCTCTCATCGCCGTTAGATCTGGTGCACAAAGACAGGAACTCCATCCTGACGGTCGACCTTACCTTTCAAAAGGTCTTCGGCTGCCTTGAGACCGCCGGTCTGAAGACGCACTATAGCTTCCGGCCCGATGGCGGAAGGCAAGATTCCCATGTGACCGCGAGGAGGTTCTATCTCCGGCCAGACCGCAAGTTTCAGGCATTCCAATGCTCGACGGTCTATATCTCCAAAGAACTGTGCAATGACAGCCCCGGGCGAAGAACGCTCAATGCGCTCCATTTCTTGTTGTGAAAGCACATAGCCTTCCTGTGGGGTGGACGCAACTAGGACGGCATCGAAACAACCAACTTCTGCCGGAACTTTTGGATACGTCTGCACGCGGGCCCCCGCTGCAACGAGAGTTCGTTCGATGTACGGCTCAAACTCGTTGTCGCAGATCAGCAGCAGGGCCGCCTGATAAACGGCAATGCCAGCATCTAGCAGCAGCTTCATTGCCATACATCCGAGGTACGAAAATACATCAACTGCTGGATGGCGTTCGTTGGTGGCACCCACACGAATACCACGAGCGCGGCACGCCGAAAGATCCACATCCGATTCGCGAAACTCCCAACTCTCATACATTAACGGGATCACGGCGGAGGGTTTTAGGTGAGCTATCTTACTAGTATCGATTGGTCGTACATGGCCACTGTTAGTGATAATGTCGACCTCCTGAAGAATGTTTGCTCCGACTGCTTGTATCACTTCGATACGATCGGCCAGTTTCCTCGTACTCGCCACCGCATACGTCAATAAGGTTGCATCACGGGCGGAACCATAGCGCGAATTACCCGTGATTGCGTAAACTCTCTTAGCACCTGCCAATGCCGCAAGAATCGGCGTCACGACATAAGCGCCTGTCGCTGCTTCGGTTAGTACTGTAAGCCCGTCAAGTTTGAGTTCACAGCGAGCAACAGCATCCTCCATGAGACGAATCAGCCGATCGGGATGCAGACCGGGTTGAATTTTGGCGGCTAGTGCAGTGGCTTCTGCCATCAGGAACCGCCCTGAGCCTCGAATGATAACAATCTCAAAACTCTGCCAGGGTTACCTGCTACGACTGTGTTTGGTGGAACGTCTTTCGTCACGACGGCACCTGCCCCGACGATTGCGTTTTCCCCGATAACCACGTTGGATAGAATCGTCGCTCCCGAACCGATCGAAGCGCCGCTTTTAACCAAAGTCGATTCAACCTTCCAGTCCTTTTCGGTTTGAAGGTCACCGCTGGGATTCGTCGCCCGCGGATACATATCATTAATAAACATCACACCGTGCCCGATGAACACATTGTCTTCGATCGTTACTCCTTCACAGATGAATGTGTGACTTGAGATCTTGCAGTTCTTGCCAACTGTAGCGTTCTTTTGGATCTCAACAAATGTGCCGATCTTGGTATGTTCGCCGATCTCACATCCATATAAGTTGATGAACTTGGCCAGCTTTACATTCATCCCGAGTTTTACATCTGGAGCAATACATAGGTACGTATCCAATCGTGAGTCCCCCATATACTTAGTAAGCGCCTTCCCCAGAAAGAATTGCCGCGGGGGTTTGCAGAATAATTTTCAAATCAAGCCATACCGACCAAGTGGCCGCATACTTCAGATCCAGACGGACCATGTCATCAAACTTCACACGACTGCGACCACCGACCTGCCAGAGCCCTGTAATACCTGGTTTCACTGTCATAAGGCGCCGCTTGTGCCACGTCTGGTAACAGGCAACTTCATACGGCACCGGAGGACGCGGTCCAACGAGAGACATCTCTCCATGAAGTACGTTTAAGAACTGTGGAAATTCGTCGAGACTGGACCGTCGCAATACTCTACCAATTGGAGTTACTCGCGGATCATTCTTTAACTTAAATACGTTTCGTTGACCTGCCGGGTTATCAGTGTCCTGCTTCCCGGAAATAAATTGGGTTACGTAGTCCTTATGAATCGTTTCATCGTTGGCCATGTACATCGATCTGAACTTAAGGAAAGTAAACTTTGTTCCATACTGGCCAATTCTTTGCTGCCGAAATAATATTGGCCCCCTTGACGAAAGCTTGATTGCTACAGCAATCGCGAGCAATAACGGTGAGAGAATAATCAACGCAAACAAGCTTCCAAGTATATCGATCACGCGCTTTACGGCACGCCCTCCTTGTCTTAGATCCTGGTCCGAAATGTTATCCGGATATAGCGTTAGATCAAGTGGGCCATCGTCCTCGGAAGGGAGAGTGTCTTCTGGATAAACATAGAAGGACAATCGAACATCATTGATCTCATCGATCGTTAGCGATTCCCACAGCGCGCCTGTGACTTTGTCCAGAAGCACTCGGGTAATGGATTTTGTTTCGCCGTTTCCGATTTCTGTGAAGATGACACCAAAAACGAGATTACTCTTATACCAACCTTTGCTGTCGGTTTCTCGAATCAATCCCGAGAGTCTATCGATAAATACTTGCAATTCTGGGTCAGCACGTTTATCCTTTAGCATCATTCGGACATCTAACAGCATAAGAATAAAGCGCCGACCTGAACGCTCACTCCTTTTCCGCTCTAGACGCAGGAGCCTTATAAACGTCTTTTCATCAAGGAGTTCTGGCTGGCTTAACTCTTGTGAGACATGAACATGAGGAATCGTCGATTTAGAGTTTCTTGCGCCGTTAGTGTTCGAAATAGATTCACTTTTGGTGCGTTTAGGAGCTGTACCGTATTGTGACAAGGACATGTGAGCGTCTCTCGAGTACTCAGGAAACAAAAATGAAGATAGTGAGAACTGCTTCAAATAAGTGAAGCTTTCAGAGAAACAGATGACCCGGGTGTTTCGAGCTACGATGCCGCCATTAAAGACGTCCGGTCATTTACCGCATGCCGAGAGTTGTTAAATTCGGTGACCGCCTGACCGACAGCTTGAATGTGCGCATCCGTCATCTCCGGAAACATCGGCAATGACAATTCTTCTGATGCAATCCGTTCGCTGATAGGAAAATCTCCTGCTTGATAGCCCAGATCCGCATGTGCAGGAAGCAGATGGATTGGATATGGGTAGTGAATACCGGTTTGGACACCTTGCGAGTTCAAGGAGCCAGCTATTTCACTCCGTTTATCGGTCAGCACAGCATACACGTGATAGACGTGCTTACTACCTGATGTTTCCGTAGGAAGAGTTAATCCGGAGTACGCCAGTACTTTTCGATAGGCGGCGGCATGCGCACGTCGCGCCTCGGTCCATTGTTGGAGATACCGAAGTTTTACTCTGAGGATCGCTCCCTGTATTCCTTCCATCCGATAATTGAATCCCTTCAAAACGTGCTCATACTTCTTCTCGGCGCCCCAGTCCCGCAACATTCGAATCTTCTTCGCAAAATCGGGATTGTTAGTTGTTACCAACCCACCTTCCCCGTATGCGCCCAAATTCTTGCCTGGATAGAAGCTGAAGCAACCCATGTCTCCGATTGAACCGCATCGGCGCCCATGATATTCGGCTGCGTGTGCTTGCGCGGAATCCTCGACGACCACTAGATTGTGACGCCGCGCGATCTCAAGGATCAGATCCATGTCCGCTGGATTACCATAGAGATGAACTGGTAGGATGACTTTTGTTTTGGTGGTTATCGCTGCTTCGACCTTTGTGGCATCCATCGTGTAAGTTACAGGATCTACATCGACGAAGACCGGTGTGGCTCCTGTATAAACGATAGCGGCCACAGTCGCGACAAAAGTACAAGGAACAGTAACGACCTCATCCCCTGGCCCTACACCCGCCGCTAGTAAAGCCAGATGTAGAGCACTTGTTCCAGTGTTTACTGCTACACCATGCTGGACCCCACAAAAGTCTGAAAAGTCTTCCTCGAACGCAACTACTTCTTTACCCAATACAAATTGTGACGACTCTAGCACCTCTTGAATTGCCGGAAGGATCTCATGTTTTATAGCCGCGTACTGCTGTTTCAAATCCATCAGAGGAACATTCATAGGTTTATCCGTTAGGCGACAGTCGCTCTGACGGCGGGAAGAGAACCGAATCGAACTGATTTACCACGTTGTCTGATTGATCGCGTCGCAGCCTCAAGAATCGTTACGACTCGAAGTCCTGCTTGTCCATCAGTGATCGGTATGTCTCCGGTCTTTATACAATCAGCGAAATGCTTCACCTCTATACTTAACGCCTCAGTTACATCAATGCGCGGCGTATAAATATCACCAGACCGATAACTTACTAACAGGTTGTGCAGTGATTCAGAACTGTTCTTTACAACAACACCTTTGTCATACACCTTGATTTTTTCGCTAGCCTCAATATCGTCATAGACGATCATGCTCTTCGTCCCGCCGAGTAACGCTCGCCGAATCTTTACCGGCGAAAGCCAGTTAACGTTAAGATGAGCAATAATTGAGCCGCTATAGAACAAGCTAACGAACGCAGCATCTTCTGCAGCGCCACTTACGTGAGCAATACCTGTCGCTGAAACCTCGACTGGCTCCTCAGGAAGGATGTAGTCCATGATAGAAAGATCATGCACAGCAAGATCCCAAATTACGTTAACGTCATGCTGAAATAGACCTAGGTTGACTCGTATTGAATCGTAGTAGTAGATATCTCCCAAGGAGCCCGAACTAATCAGCTCGCGCATCTTCCGAACCGCGCCCGTATACACGAATGTGTGATCAACCATGAGAACCAGATTTCTGCGAGCAGCCTCGTCAATAAGGCGACGAGCTTGATCCGAGTCGGCGGTCATAGGCTTCTCAACCAACACATGCTTCCCTGCCTGCAGCGCTTCCATCGCTAGGGGGAAATGGGTCGATACGGGCGTAGATATAGCAACGGCATCGATTTTCGGATTCTTCAGTAAATCACGATGATCGTGAACCGTCTCGACCCCAGGATAGCGACGCGCGACCAACTGCAGACGGTCACTTTTCATATCTGCAATCGCGAGAACTTGAGTGTCCGGTGATTCAACGAAATTCCGGACCAGGTTCGGCCCCCAATAGCCGTAACCAATGACGCCAACGTTAACCATAAACGTGAGTATCCCTTTCCTTATGTAATGTTCAGAAAATCAGGAATGCCGTCACTAAACCACTAAAAACTGATCTCACCTGTCAGCGCCGGTGCAATAAGCCTCAGTCCGGCGGATGAAGGCCCCACTCTGCTAACTGCGTTAGAACGGCACCGGGAACTGCCGCGACTGTTAGGGGGTTCAAAGGTGAATCAAATCGAAGAGTTAAGACGACAAGGTCTAGCGGTCTGCGGTATCGCAGCCGTAACTGATCGGAAGATTGTGCGGAAATACCTGGCCAATCCGGACTAGCAGCCACAGTACAAACCGCGGCCCGAGCGCTCGAGTCAGCTGGATTTATTCAAGTGATACATCGAGGAACGGCTGGTCGTGGGCTTTGGATCAAACACTTGGCACTTTGTTGCGAATGCACGAGGAAGCATTTCGTCAAATGAACGGTGTGCCAGAAGAGATACTCATGACCGGCTGGATTGACATCGATGCTCGCCGCGAGATCGTCTTGCACCCAGTGTTTCTGGACTTTGCGCGTTACTGGGGCTTCACGCCACGTCTATGCTCGGCATATCGAGCTCAGGCGAGAGGATTTGAACGGACGCTGAAGGCTTGGGTAACAACTGTCGCCAACTCTCCGGTACAGCTCACGTTCTCTGCCTAAAAACGTAAGCAGAAGCACTATTACCACCCACAGGGTTCAGGGTAGCTTTATCCAAACCGCTTCGCGAGGCGCTTGCGATCGGCTCAACACATAAACGGTCAAGTTCTACAGCCACCGAACGGTTGATCAACTCTATCGAAAGAACAAGGCGACAACGTCCTTGATACCGCAGAAATAGACCTTCTATACCTGCTAGCGGTCCCTTTGTGACTCGAACCGTTTCTCCCTCCGTCAAACAATCATAGGGCTCGACTGGAAGTCCGTGACTCAGAGCAATGCGGATCGCCTCAAGATGCTCTTCTGGAATGGGCACTGGAATCTTCCCATTGCCGACGATCGAGCGTACGTTGGGGGTTACAAGAACCGGTAAGCGGTAGCGTACATCAAACTGTGCGAACACATATCCGCAAAAGAGCGGAACTTGCGTGGTTTTGACGCGATCCGACCACGCGGTTCGTTTGGAGTACATCGGCAGAAAGCATCGGTATCCTTTTTCGGCTAATACAGCCTCAACACCCTTCTCTTTTCGAGAGGCAACATGAACCGCGTACCAAGCGGGATGATCAATCTTAGCGTCCATGAACATGCTATCGGTTCTGCTCTGACAAGGCGCTATAAGGGTAAGCCTATATAGCCTAAAACTGCGCGGAGCTACCGCAGTACATATCCCAAAGGCTCCTTTAAAATTGTTGCGGACCTTTGGATCTTAAGGTCTTCCCCCTATAGTGTCAAGATTCAAGTGCGTCGATGATGAAAATCGGTACTGCACCTTGTCGAGTTCTAGTCCTTATGGGGCTCGGCGGCTAGTTCGCCAGACCAGGGATCTTGAGGTTTCTCCGATAGTGCCAAGAGTCAATGACTGGGCGGGTCACCTGGATATGTTTTCGACTCCAGAATGATCAGCATTACGGAATGTAGATACTTCTCACTCTGCCAACATGAGGATACGATGTAGCTCACGTCCGGATCCTTCGTCTTGTTCAGTGGAGTTGGGACACAGATATTGATCGTGTCCAATTTGTGAACACACGGAAATCGGTAGTTAGGGACAGTCGATTCCACTGTGCGAGTTCGAGCACTTCTGCTGCAGGGACGTCTTGGATGTACGACCTGCCGTGATTGATGTCTTAACTTTTGCTGATTGAAGATCGTGCCGGTAATGGTGAACCCGTCTTGGCGAACTTGACGGCAAGGGGTAATTCCTAAAGTGAACTTTGATACATTACGTCGACACACTTAGTACCACATACAAGGCCATAGTGACCTGATATGGCTCCAGCTATCGTTTGGCTCAATCACATTTCTTTTGGCATACGACCGTGGACATTGTATTCTGAATCGCCGTCCAATCCTCATTTAACGATCTGCACGAGTATGGCGGGGTAATCATCTCGCGTGCAGAGTTACACCACTGTAGGAGGTAATTGAGTGCTCCCGACGAATGACCCTGTTTATGTTCTGATCAGAGCGATGGTACTGGTGTGCCTTTCGGTCTACTGGTCCGATGCATGTTATGCTGCCGCACCAGGCCTAGTTGCCGCCTACGCGTTTGACGAGAATGCTGGGATCATCGCGAGCGATGCCTCCGGAAATGCGAACGCGGGTACGGTATTGGGCACAACGTGGGTCGCTGGTAAGTATGGATCCTCTTTACGTTTCAATGGCACGAGCGCGCTGGTCCGTGTCCCAGACTCCAACTCGTTGGACGTTACCAGCGCGTTCACACTTGAAGCATGGGTGTATCCGACCGCGTCCAATAGTTGGCGAACGGTCGTCATGAAAGAGGCACTTTCTGGATTAGCCTATGCCATTTACTCCCACAATAACTCCAACCGCCCTGCTGGATATGTGAGCATCGGCAACTCGGATCAAGCTGCCAATGGTTCCGCCGCTCTCGCGCTTAACACTTGGAGCCATGTAGCCATGACATATAACGGCAGCACAATGCGGCTTTACGTTAACGGAGTACAGCGAGGCAGTCGAGCCATAGCAGGGGCGGTGCCGGTTACATCGGGAGGGTTGAGTATCGGCGGTAACACCGTCTGGGGTGAGTACTTCGCGGGGTCAATCGATGAGCTTCGTATCTATAATCGTATGCTGAGTGTGGCCGAGATTACGACCGACATGAATACGCCTATCTCAGCGTCCGGTCCATCAATAACCATGACTGCACCCGCGAATGGCAGCTTGGTCAGCGGCACGATCACTCTAAGAGCGACTGCGAGCGCACCCGCAGGTGTCGTCGGTGTTCAGTTCAAAGTCGATGGCAATAATCTCGGAGGAGAGGTGACGACGCCTCCCTACCAGATGTCGTGGAACACGACATCCGTAAGTGATGGAGCGCATACGCTGGCGGGGGTGATCAGGGATACAGCGGGGGCGACGAGCACCTCCCCTAGCATCAGCGTCAGTGTAGGAAACATAACCTCGCCTCCATTGCTTCCAAGCGTGTCGATTGCAACTCCTATTGGGGGCGCTACCGTCGCCGGGAATGTCAGTATCACTGCATCCGCTCAGAATGCTGTGGGCGTACAGTTTCTTGTTGACGGTACAAACGTTGGTGCAGAGGATACAACGTCCCCCTACTCTGTGACTTGGAACACTAGTAGCGTTTCCGATGGAAACCATACCATTACCGCGCGCGCGCGAAACGCCGCCGGAACAACCATTTCGAGCCCGATAGCGGTAACGGTGGCCAATGCCAATCCATCGATCAGCGGTTCTTGGTCACCACTCATTAATCTTCCGATCGTTCCAGTCCATTCAGTGCTGCTCCACACAGGCAAAATTCTGATGTTCGATCGACCTTCGGCAGGACCTACGGCTCGCGTTTGGGATCCCATCGCAAATACTTTTACGTCGGTTCCAAATAATACCACCGACCTATTCTGCGCCGGCCATTCCGCAATGGCCGACGGACGCATCCTCGTCGTTGGTGGGCACGGCGGTGTTGAGGCCGGAACATCCGATGTAAACATCTTCGACCCCGTCGCCTTGACCTGGACTCTCGTGTCGCGAATGGCTTACAAGCGATGGTATCCGAATACAACGACACTTCCGGATGGCCGGGTATTGGCTGCAACTGGCGCGGCGACAACGGTCACCGATTATGTCACCATCCCGGAGATTTATAACCCAGCGACGAATGTCTGGACGCGATTGACAACCGCGAGTGCTGATCTTGCGCAGTACGGCCACCTCTTCCTATTGCCAAATGGAAAAGTGGCGTATACCGGAAACTGGGAATTTCCGGGCGACGCGCGCGTGCTTGACCTTTCGACGAATACTTGGACGACCGTCGACCCGAATATCACCGATGGGTACTCCGTTATGTATGAGCCGGGGAAGGTGCTTAAGTGTGGCAGTTCCTCAGATTCGGGACTGCCCGGAGTCTCAGTAAATACATGCAATACGATCGATTTCACTTCAGCGACGCCGCGATGGCAAACGGCTGCGCTGATGGCGAACGCTCGCACGCACCACAACATGACCATACTGCCGGATGGAAACGTATTTGTGTCCGGAGGCAGCCGTATGAAAGATGGATACAACACCAACTTCTCCGTATATCAGCCCGAAATGTGGTCGCCTGTAACCCAAACGTTCACCGCGATGGCTCCTAATACCCGGCCAAGACTCTACCATTCAGAAACAGTGCTGCTTCCCGATGGGCGAATCATTTCAATGGGGGGCGGACGCGACGGAACAGGCATCGATCAACTAAACGCCGAGATTTACTCGCCACCGTATCTCTTTAAGGGAACTCGACCAGTGATCGGTGCTGCGCCGTCTGTGGTTACTTACGGAGAAAGTGTCACTGTCACAACGGCGGACGCTGCGAGCATTGCAACGGTGGTGATGATGCGTCCTGGATCTCCGACGCATGGCTTTGACATGGATCAGCGGAGGATTGTGCTGCCTTTCCAGGCGGGGTCCAACAGTCTCACCGTGCAAGCTCCTGTGAGCGCTGCTATCGCGCCACCGGGATACTACATGCTGTTTCTAGTGAATTCGGTGGGCGTGCCGTCAGTCGCATCTTTCATCCGTGTTTCACCCGCGAACCAAGGTACGCCGCCTGGAGCGCCGGCATCATTGACAGCTACAGGCGCCGTCGGAACTGTGTCACTGACTTGGCAAGCATCCACGAGCCCTTCTGGCATCGCGAACTATAATGTACATCGCTCGACCACGCCGGGATTTGTACCCACCACGGCGAACCGAATTGCGCAGCCAACGGCGGCTTCATACACCGATGCGAGCCTGTCTGCTGGACGGTACTATTACCTGGTTACGGCAACCGATGCGAACGGTTTGACGAGTGGTCCTAGCAATGAAGTCTTCGGTGACGTACTGGCAGACACGATTCCACCGCAAATTACGATGACTAGTCCTGTAGTAACGACCGTTTCTGGCGTCGTGACCGTAGCAGCAACGGCCACCGACAGTGCAGGAATTGCTGGCGTGCAATTCCTCTTGGATGGTTCTCCGCTAGGGGCTGAGATAACGTCCTCACCATATTCGACGCAATGGAATTCCGCGGTGGCGACGAATGGAACGCACACGCTCTCGGCTCGTGCTCGCGATGTCGGCGGCAACACCGCTACTGCAACGGCGCTGACCGTAACGGTCCAGAATACTACCCCGACAGGTCTGGTGGCTGCTTACTCCTTCAGTGAAGGAACGGGTCCCACAACCGTGGACAGGTCTGGAACAGGAAGCAACGGAACACTGGTTGGGGCTTTGTGGACAACTTCTGGCAAATTTGGGAATGCACTATCCTTCAATGGCAGCGCCAGAGTAACCGTGCCCGACTCATCATCGCTCGATTTGACGACGGGAATGACGCTGATGGCTTGGATCTCGCCGACGACCAGCGCAAACTGGCGAACAGTGTTGTTGAAGGAGACCGCCAATGATCTGGCATATGCATTGTATGCGAGCAACGACACAAATCGACCCGGGGTTTGGATCAATACAACTTCAACGCAATCTGTGACAGGACCTGCCCAGATCCCTGTGAATACATGGATTCATCTAGCCGCGACCTATGACGGCGCCACCCTACGGCTATATGTCAATGGAGCGCAGGCTAGCTCGAGAGCAGTCACTCAGTCTATGTTGGTATCTACGGGACCGCTACAGATTGGCGGGAATGCGATCTGGGGCGAATACTTCTCTGGTCTCATTGACGAAGTTCGTGTCTACAATCGAGCTTTGACTTCCGCAGAGATCACCAATGCGATGAATACTGCGATCGCTCCATGACAGTGATTCGAAGGGCAGCGATCGCCCTTCTGGCCTGCATGGCTGCCTTCTCAGACGAGCCGATGGGAGTTCCAACCTTCTATGGAGAGGTTGGACGGATCCTGGCCAGCAAATGCATTGGGTGTCATCGCGTAGGTCAACCGGGCCGCTTTCCACTCGATACCTGGGAACAGGCGCGCTTGTTTGCACGTGAAATACGGTTAGCGGTGGGGATGAGGACGATGCCGCCATGGCCCGCTGTACCGGGCTTCGGTCACTTCTCCAATGACCGGTCACTCAGCGTGGCACAGATAGAAACGCTAATTCGCTGGACGGACACCGGTACACAAAAAGGCAGTGGAACTGGTCGTCTCACACCTTCATACAGTGACGACCCAGCCACATTTGGCAAAGAGCTTTCGCCCGCCATTTTGTATGAGGTGCCGGCGAACGGCGATGTGGAGACCAGATGTTTTTCCTACCAGGGCTTTGCAACAAACATATGGGTACGGGGGATCAATGTGATTCCAGGAGATCGTCGCATTGTCCTGCATGTTAGAGTGTTTGCCGATTCTGACGGGAGTGCGGAACGGATGGACCGCGCGGATCCGGAACCCGGGTTCCGCTGCAGCAACGACCCCGCTGGTTATTTGAAGCGTCGTCGTCTCGGCGACTGGGCGCCTGCCACGCCATTGGATCTGACACCGTTGGATGTGGGGCGTGAATTGAAGGCTGGCACATCACTTCTGGTGGAGATTCGATACGCGCGACTCGGAACTCCAGGGAAGGACGCCAGCCGTGTCCAACTGTTGACCCTACCGAAGCGACCCCCACGTCTCTTGCGAACAATGTCGATTGCAAGTGAAGCGCTGACCATTCCTGCAGATACATGGAGCTTCCGTTCGAGCACTGATTGGATCGCGCCGGCCCATATAAGACTTCACGCGCTCGTTCCGTACTTAAGTGACTTGGGGACCGACTTCAAGGCGGTGGTGAAGTCGTCAGACGGAGCGAAAGTTCCGTTGGTCTGGATTCATGACTACAACGTCAACTGGCAGGTTTCTTACTTACTTGACGAGCCGATGATGATACGTTCGGGCAGTCGTATTGAAATCCATACGGAGTTTGACAACTTCGAAACGAATCCTCGGACTCGGAGAGGCCAATCGGCAGATGGGCGCTATGGCCTTATGCTGGAGTACGAGGAAGCCCAATCCATCAGAGAGCGGACTTTATCGAACAGCCCATAACCTTTGTACGCGGAATCTCTACAGCACGGCCGGCAACAACAGAGTCCAATGCAGACCTGAGGAGATGCTTGGTGGCACGCGCAGGGTTTCGCGAGTTGTCGATCATGCCAAAGTAGCGAGTCACGCCTCCTCGATCGATAACCACGGCCGTAGGAGTTGCAATTGCGCCCAGGATCTTTGCAACAGCGCCATCGTCACGATAAATAGGTATCGATAAGTGCGCTTCAACACGTTGCTTCTCGACCTCTGTATCCGATTCATTCTGATTACTATTGGTAACAAGGATACGCACACCGTGGCGAGAGTAGTCGACTGCCAGTTGAATGATTCGTTCTGAATACTCCGTAGACATGGGGCATGCCGCCGATACAAAAATGACTACCATGGCGGGCGACTCCGACGGTCGAAATTCTTGAATCGAGCCATCCATCTTTCGAAGTTTTAGCGCCGACACTTCGGGGGATTGTCCGACAACACAGAGGGCAGACGCGAACGTTGATAATAGTCGGACGAAGTACATAACCTATGCTACTGCATGCACTCTATCGAAATTCTCCGCAACCAGTTGACTTGGGTCTCTCGCGAACACTAAGTCTACTCACTGGGGAGTTCCGCGGCGTGAGGTTGAACCCAAGGTTGCGAGCCTCGTTTTGACGATACGAGTCTGGACTGAAAGCCGCTAATGGATTGGCGGACATAACCCAAACCATGACGAGAACGCCGATGCAAAGGGAAGCGTGAGTTCCACGCCAACAATCCTATGCAGCTCTCAAACATGACATGCAGTAATTAGCGGATAGTCTTGGTAAGCGATGCGAGATCTAGTGTTTCTGAGCTATCATTGACAGTCCAACTCGGAAATATCATGAGTACGCTCAATCCAGTGAGGGAATCGTCCACAGATTACGTTTGGACGTTTCCTGGCAGTCCTATTCGTATTCATCTCAGCCTGGCGGTTGTCGCTAGACTTCGTGAGCAGCTGTTCACCGGATTCGATCCGAGCTCATCCAGAGAGATCGGCGGGTTGCTTCTTGGTAAAGTCCACGCTGGCGGTATTCATGTCAAGGACATTCGATCCTTTTGTCCATCGGACAACGGTTCGTATTTCATCTTGTCGGATATCGACAAGGTGAATCTAAAAGACGTGATTAAGGAGCAACAGGGCGCTGGCAGTCTTGTAGTCGGGTATTTCCGAAGTGATCAGCGTGGAGGCATCCGATTGTCGGAAGAGGACCTGTCATTGAGCAGGGAGCTGTTTTCCGACCCAGAACAAGTATTTCTCATTATTAGCAAGCCTGACAATAACACGCCAAAAGCCGGATTCTTCTTCTGGGATGCCGGATCAATCTTTGCTGAAGCAAGTTTCCTGCAGTTCGCCCTGGATGAAAAGCTGCTTGCTATACCTCGAACAAGCTCATTGTCTCAGGAGGTTTCCATACCAGCCCCGGCTGAGGACCAAGTCAGCGCATCAGACACCAACATAAAACCGGCCCCGACTATTCGAAGTCGATCGATCCTTTGGGTAGCAGGCCTACTGTTGCTAGCGATTGTCGCAGTCGCTACCGCTTATCGCATCCTCAAGCCACCATCACAAAGCAGCGTTGTAGCGGCCCGATCAGAGAATCCTTCACTCTCTTTGTCGGCCACGCATACGGATGGAAGCGCGACGGTTATGTGGGATGCCAAGCTCCCCGTGATTGCAGACGCTCGGATTGGCGTTTTGACAATTCAAGATGGCGCGTCCCAAACCGAGTTTCCTTTGACCCGGGCACAGCTTCAAATTGGCAAGCTAATCTATGTCACTCAAGCGGATCGTCTCGATCTTAACTTGGAGATTTTCTCTAAAGACGGCAAGGCGATACGTGAATCGTTGATGCTCGCTTTTCCGCAGACAACTACGAAATCACAGCTGGGACAGGAACCGGACGGTGATTTGCCTATTAAGCAGACCGGACTCCAAAACCTCGTGGTTGCAAATACGTTTCTAGCTGAGAAAGCTCCTGCGGTTGTGCGTACATTTGCTGCTTCGTCCGCTGCCAATAGAGCGCCTCAGCCAACAGTTGTACTCTTCGAAGCCCCACTATCTACACCGATCACAACTGTTGATCCAGCCGTCATCAAGATCCCAGAGTTTCTAGCATCTTCTCTTGACCAAAAGACGGCGCAGAAATCTTCGGAAAGCATTGCAGCCGAGCATCCAGTGTTACAACCTCCAATGTCCTTGCGGCAAGTTAGACCGATCGTTCCAGCGAATGTAAGCAGCATGCTGAAACGCCGAGTTGAGGTTCAAGTCCGAATTTCCATCGATCAAGCCGGTAGAGTAGTCAAAGCCGAACCAGTAGGCTCAGCAGAGGGTATGAATCAATACCTCGGAACTAGTGCGGCGAACGCCGCTCGTCTCTGGGTGTTTCAGCCAGCGCGACGAGGGAATACACCAGTTATGAGTGAGTTGACTCTTAAATTTGTGTTTGGCCCTGCTACAGGCAAACAGGATGATTAAAGATTCATTCGAGCGATGTGCTTTCGGCAAGAGCGGGAATTGTCGTAGCGTTCGTTGTACCCCTATACTAGGGCGTGCATTCTTCATCAGGTTCTACAGATGAATCAAAACGGTCGCCACAGTGTTTTCGAGCGAGTTCGTAAACAATTCGCCGAGTTCTCCCAGCGGCAATATGTATCGGCTGCATTGGGGACAAACCTGTATGGTCCCGTTGTCATATTGTTTCTTTGGATTGGACTTCTCCTCTGCGCATCGGTCGGGGAATTGCTCCCTGGCGATAGTGCTTCGATAAAGGCCCTTTCGTCGTCGGGTGTTAATGACAAGTTCCTGCATTTCAGCACATACGCGGCGATAGCGTTCGTACCCACGTTCGGTTTGCGGATCACTACGGCTATCATATGTGTCATTGCAACAGAGGTCGTTGGTATCGGGCTAGATCTAGCTCAGCTTTTTGTTCATCAACGAAGTTGCGATCCTCACGATATCGTCGCTAATACTGCTGGCATAGTTTTTGGAATTGTGGTCGCGGTTATCAGCCGATCGCGAATGGTTCAACCACATTACACGACTTCTGATGAATCCTGAAAAGTCTCGGTATGGGGAGGTCGGTCCGGACTCCATTACCGTAGCCGCACAATGCTTTGGTGTTCGTATCGGAGTTCGGTGCCGCCGGATGGATGCGGAAGCTGTAGCCGCCCATCTGCCAATCGGGTATAAGCTCATTAGCCCGACGGAAAACACTCATCTATTTATTCTTGCGACAGAACCTCACGATAACGCCTTGTTCTCTATAAAACGGGGGCTATCTCGAAGGGTATCAAGCCCGCACAGTTTGGCGACGGCCCTAAAGATCCTACAAAAAGAAATCCATCTTTGCGTCGCAGAACACACAAACAGCCATGTGTTTGTGCACGCGGGAGTGATCCTATGGGGAAGCTACACCATTGTGTTCCCTGGCTCCAGTTATGCTGGCAAATCAACACTGGTGTGGGCTTTCGTTCAAGCCGGCGCAATTTACTATTCCGATGAATATGCAGTATTCGACGAGGAGGGTTATGTTCAACCATTCGCACTGCCGATCAGCTTGCGAGCAGTGGACGGAAATCGGCGAATGGTAACGCCGGCTACCGTTGGATCTGGCCGCCGGCGACCTGATTTCATCCTATTTGCGCAGTATCGACCCGGCGCAATATGGAGCGCTCGCCGGATGACGCCGGCATCCGCTGTGATGGGGCTTATAAAACACTCCATAGCCATACGTAGACACCCCGAGTTGGTAATTCCTGTGCTCAAACGGGTAAGTCTGCAAGCGCAAGGCTTTGTGGGAGTGCGGGGTGAATCGGAGCAAATTCTACAGTGGATAGTACTACTACTGAATAGTACTTCATGTGAGAAAAGTATTGATAGGGTCTAAGTATCGTGGTATCCTTCGCGGGAAGTATGGCAGAGGTAGGAATGTCTATATTCGCAGGGGCAGAACGCCCAATCGCCAGAACAGACCAACTGGTTTGTGAAGACGTATCAGGGGAGTGCGTCATCTATGATGCAAGCCAGAAAACGGCCCATCACCTCAACTCGACCTTGACATGGATTTGGCATCGATGCGATGGAAAAAACACTTTAAAAACGTTGGGCTCCGATTTCGACCGGGAGTTTAACGTCAATGACGGTTTTAGTATCGTATTAACCGGCCTGGGGCAACTTGATGAGCGCGGGCTATTGGAAAATACCATTCCTATAAACGAGCTGATAGCTGCCGAAACATCCTCTATCAGTCGGCGCTCAATGATGATGGGAGGTACCGTTCTCATGCCTCTTGTTGTTTCGATTCTCGTTCCCACATCTGCTGCCGCGAAGTCCAAAGAACCTAAACCTAAACCTAAACCTAAACCTAAAACAGCTCCTCGCAAGTGAAGGTAAGCTTTTCCAAATGGAAAGCGTGTCAACGCTACCTTATCAGAAGGCGGATATTGCGTTATTGTTGTCGGTGTGCCGGGAGGAGTTAGGGACAGCCGATAGTTTTGCCAACAATGCATCACTGCTGGATGATCGAAAACATCGCGGGCTCCTGGCTGCGGCGCGTGACCATGGACTACTTGGTCCTCTCCACAAAACTGCTTTAAACATATACGCTGCTTCCGACAAAATGGTCAGTTCTATCAGAACTGCTTATCTCGCCCAAGTAGCACGGAACCTGCAACTCATCGCTGTGCTAAACGAGGTTCTTTGTGAGTTGCGAAGGTACTCTATTGAAGCCGCAGTGCTCAAAGGACCAGCGGTAGCGTTTATTGCCTACAGTGGTGAAATTGCCCATCGTGAGTTCACTGATCTCGATATACTTGTTCGTCCTGGCGATCTGAAACAAGCGCGAGTCGTTTTGAAAGACCTTGGCTATCGACAAATTAGCGCGGACGTTTTAGATATGGATACCGCAAAGGATATCGAGTTCCTCAGAGATAACGATCAAGTATTTGTGGAATTGCACTGGGCGCTCAATCCACCAATAAGTCGCTACCCTTTAGAAGCTACCGGTGTATGGAATCGGCTCCAGACAATTTCACTGTTTAGTAGCTCGCTTCAAACGCTCGGTCTAGAAGATACTCTTATTTATTTGTGTATTCACTCATCAAAACATCACTGGCGAAATCTCAAGTGGACCTTCGATATTGCTCAGCTACTTAAATATAAGGTTTGTGACATTGATTGGGATACGATGCTTGAACGCTGCTCTGTCGTTGGTTGTAGTGGAACTGTGTCCTTCGGAATACAATTGGCTAGCCTTCTGTTTAGTGTTGAAATACCTGTGGTGATGAGACCGTTAATTGCGAAGAATCGCTCTATTACGAGGCTTGTTAGGTGTGTTGGAGATTCACTGTCGAAGGGTAAACCTCTGAGTGAGGCCGATCTCATTAGATGTCAAATTGAAGTACACGATCGGTTAGAGGATCGGTTGTGGGCAATGAAGCTATCTTATCCAGATCTTCCTCGCCTTCTTCCGAACGCTCTGAGGCCTTTAACTGCTGGACGTCTTGGGGTACTCACGAGGCTGGTTAGGTTTTTCTCTATGTACGGGTTTAATTGGGTACGCGCTGTCATCGTGGGCCGTTAATACGCATTTTAAAACTGACCTAAGTCTATGCCTGAGTACGTTATGACCAAAGGTTGTGTCGCCGGCTGGACATAATAGGCTCTTCCGCACATTCAACAGCCTAAACATTTTGCGGTGGACCCCAAAGCTGTGAGACAGCCGGTGGGTTGAGAAGTTGGGCTGCGCAGGTGGTAACGCCTTCACACGACTGCATGGCAATTGAAATGCGATTGCATGCCATTCGGAGTTTCAGTACAGCGGACGATTTTACGCGTGAGTGAGCGGCATCACAACACATAAGCATCCATCCACTCATTGGCAAACTGCTCCAGTTTTCTGTCGAGTCTCTGGTTCATCCGGCTGATCGTCGAAGCCGAGAACTCATAGCCACACAACTCCACGGTGATCGCCTTATCTTTACGTCGATATTCCCTGAACGTACATTTCGGTCAAAGCTCCGACGAGTGCTTTCTCGCTTCGTTGATAGCGCTCCGAAAATCTTGGTGCGGAACCGCCCTTGGCGATCCTGTGTACCCGCAACTCCAACATGCCAATGTGTGTGACCAAGGTCCGGCCGTAATAGCCGATCGGTAACCCTGACGACTCGCCGTGTGCTCACCCTTTTATGCGCCGACGCCTTATCCATCTATCCATCTTCGCTTCCATCACTTGCTGGACCACCTCTCTGATCAACGGCATAGCAAATCCTCCTCATCCGTCAGCACCTCTTTCCAGTCCAGCTTCTCCGCGCCTATTCTGCTTTCGGGGCATCTCCTTTCCTTTCACTCCGCAGTAAACGGAATAGTGAAAGGTCTATCATGCCCCTTCCTTTTTGCAGTACCTTCGGAGCATAACGCGATATAGAAAGCGACTGTCCTCGCATACCGCAGCGGTGAGAGACTCGCGTTTGAAAAGGCCTGAACCGACGTGTTTCCGTGTTTCAGCGCAGAACTTTGGAGATAACGTCGGTGAGAAACATGGACCTAGAAATTTACACTGACAGAGTTCGATTGACCTATTTCGTTAGTGGCTGTAATTCCGAGCGACTGTATAAAACGGACTAGATCATCGAGACTGCCATCACTGTCATCGCGTTGCAGATTAAGAGTCAGCGTGATGGAAAACAAGCCTCCAAATCCTTGCGATACCTCGCTCTGATACCAGACAAGCGATGCGGATTCGACATTCATCGCCAGATTGGTGTTCGTGAACTTCTCACCATTTCGAGGCGCAATTTGCACGTTAATTTGACGCAGAGATCGTGTTGTGGAGTAGCCCGAAACTAGTAGTTGCAGACTATTTAGTGTTCGGCTGGTCACGTCGGCGCCGATGACACGAGGAGCCAATCGATTTACCGTAACACTAGCCGAAGTAGCAGGAGTGGGCGTCAAGTCCAGTCCTCCATTGGTAGCGAAGGACGGAGTAAGAGAAATCACCCCGGCAACGGTTCCGGTTTGTAATCTTACTCCCATGCTCCCGTTATCGAAGATGGCCCGATCGGTATTGGCTGGAATGGTGAAGTTGACAGTTCTGCCTCCCGTAGCAAACTGTACGGCTGGGTTTGAGACGAATACTTCTGACACAAAGCCTAACGTTAGGACACCTCGAATCGGGAGGGAATATGGGGATGCGAGACGGATGCCGTATGCAGGTTGTTGCAACGGATCCTGGATGCCTGTAGGACCCTCTATTTGGTAGTCAGGAAGCGCTACAGGCTGCCTACCGGAAGCCGATAACGCGAATATAATATTGTCTATTCGAATACTACCGTTGACTGCTCCAGTGTTGTTCGGTGTGAAAACAATTCCAAAGCGAAGTTGTGCGCCAGCGTTGAGCGCGGTTGGTAACAAAGGTAAAGCATCCAGTGAAAACACTGAATCTCCAGCGACAATGCTGATTGTCGAAAGCGGGGTTGCGCTAGTACCAGTGTTCTGAATCGTGAAATTTACGCGAGAAGATTCCCCCACGCGTGTTGGAGGAACAATGACAGCATTGCCTTCAGTGAGTGGCGTTGTGCCGGCATCATTGGAGTAAGAAAACGTTAGTTTTGATCCAACGGCATTACCAACTAGATCAAACGAGTCGTTACCAACTCGCAGCCGCCCGCGCGACACACCTGGTTGTGTCGGAGTGAATGTGAGATCGAAAAACTGAGTTTGATTGGGCTTCAGTGTAAGTGGCAAGAAAGGCGCATTCATCACCTGAAATCCTGTGCCGGAAACCGTAATCGATGTGAGTTGAAAATCCGCATTTCCACGATTGGTGACACGGAATGTTCGCAACGCGGTTTCATTCAGCGCACTGGAGATGGAAAGTTCTGAACTCGGGCTAACCAGCACATAATCTCCATCCGGTGTGCGAACTTCATAATTTAGCTCCGGAGCAGTGCCAGAACCTGCCAAATTAACTTGGTATGAACTACCAGAAAGGTCTAGTCGCAAAGTTCCAGTCTGTGGTTGACGGTCTGGTGGTGTAAAACGAACTCCGAATCGAACGTCGCGACCGCTTTCAACGCTTACGGGAAGCTGCGGAACATCGGTCAACTGAAAAGAAGGACCCGCGATGCTTATGGAACTCACAAAACCGGTACCTGGCCCCTGGTTGCGGACAATGATGGCAAAGGAAGAGTTGACGCCAACATTGGTTGATGGGAACGTCACCGTACCTCCGGCAGCTACAGCAACGACGTTATTCGTTGTTGGATCTATATAACTTAAAGAAAAGGTCGCTGGCGATGTAGAACCTTCTACGACAGCCGATAAAGACCCGCTCCCAAAGCTAATATTGAGCTGGCCGGTGGAAGAGCCCAATTGAGTGGGGGAATACTGCAAAGAAAAACGAACGGACTGACCTGGGTCAACGGCAACAGGTAATAAGGGAACACTGGTCAACTGGAAGTCCCGTCCCGACAAGGAAACACTGCGGACAGCTCCCGATCCGGTGCCTTGATTGGAAATCACAACATCGGCAATCGCAACAGACGCCACTGGCGCTGGAGCAAACGTCAGGCTCCCGTTGTTCGTCAACGGAACTAAATTATTGTTCGAGCGAAGAGCATAAGCAACAATGAGGTCCGGAGATCCTGTTTGGGCAAACGCCGCCACACTACCTGCTGCCAGCAGTGCAAAAGCCAGAGAAAGGCATGACCTCATAAAGATGAACCTGCAGAGTTCGGAATAAAGAAAACAAAAGGTTGATTTCTGGTATCGACAGTGACGGCTGGATTTCTGCCTGCGGCGTTGTTCAAGAGAAGAACCGCGTCGCCTTGAAGAAGAGAAAGCCCGTCCGGCTTACGATCGAGATTCTGTTCGAACTCCACCTGCCCTTTCCTGTTAAACCGCCTAATCTTGTTGTCACCAGAAGTAGCGATATAAATTCCATCTGGCCGCACGGCCATGCCGACGGGATTCGCGAGTCCGTCAACGAGTGTTTGTGGTGTAGGCCCACCGCTCTTATTGACAGTCTTTAGGGAGGAATCAGTCATCACATAGAGGTGCTCTCCAGACGTCTCGAAACCAAGAGCAACAACACCTTCGACAGAAGTGAAGTTCACCACGCCTTCGTCGGTCCGCGCAATATAAATCTGGCTGCGATCGAATGCGATGGCGATACGGCCGTCAGAGTGAACTACAAGTCCAGACAATGTAGAGCCGAGATGCGATCCTTCAAAAGCCGGATCAATATCGACGGCACTCCCTTTCAAGTGAATGCGTTGGAGTTGTTGTGTGGTTGAGGAATATAAAACGGCAGTACCGGCGTCGATGGACCAGACTACTAGAGAAGGGTTCTTTAATAGACGAGTATCTTCAATAACGACGAGATCAGGCCTATCGAAACCGGTTAGCAGGACGGTCTGGTCTCCGCGACGAACGATACTAAACTTTCCAGATGGAGCCGGCCAAGCCGCGTCTACTTCAGTCGCAACTGCAGCCCCAATAAAAGCAGATCCAGGAATGCCGACAACAGGTCGAAGTTCCCGCGTGTCACTATTGTAAAGAAGTCCGGTAACTGTAGGCCCGAGTTGAGCGCTAGCTCTGGACAGTAATATCACCACCACAGCGAGAAGAGTCCGATAAGGCATGTTCATTACCTCGGTGCCCCAAATCCTACAGAACCTGACACCGAGATTGGATCCGAGTTCTCGCGGGTACCAAAATAGATGCCAATTCCGGCGCCCACGCCTGCGGCGATACCGAGTAGGATCCATAACTTCTTATGGGAATGTGATGTTTTGGCAAGCTCAGGTGGAAGGTCAGTTGAATTTGTCTGAGCAATTAAGAGTCGACCCGTTATGCCCTTATAATGTGCGGTCACTTCGATAACAAATCTGCCGGGCTTGTTATTGCTGGCATAGTTTTTCACCGAAGCTTGGCCGCGGAAGTCAGAGACTGCGGTTTCCGTGATTTGTCCATTAGAAAAAGTCGCTCCCGGACCGGAGGCAGGAGCCTTAAAAGTGACAACAGCACCATCAACTGGGCGATCATTCTGATCACGCACCTCAACGACCGGAGCTGTCGTAGTGAGATTGGAAGAGTAGTTAATCCCGTTTTGGCCTTCAAGAGGGTAGATGCGCAATCGTTGGATAACTTGATTTTGAGCAGAGGACGGCACAGCATAAATCAATAGGGCCGTCACGATTAATGTAATCAATCGTTGTATCACATTACATCCTTAAGATCTTCATCGAATATCGGGTATAGTCAAGTCCTACCCAGATGGAGAAGAGTTATAGTAAGACAGTCATGGCTAAGGTGTGTTTGAACTGGACACAACAGCATGTTTGGTTAGTTTCAAGATGTACCGACATTTCGAAGTGTGTGTTCGCCATACCGGTCACTGCTTACCTATCCAGTACAGCTCAATTGGGATCCGTACTACTGTAAAGCGATGCCAATTATCGTTGCGACAGGCAACGCAACTGCCAACGTTTTCCATAGAACCTTACTTGGGGATCCAGGAACATACAAAATGTCATTCGGCAGTAATGGGAAATCGTTCGCACGTCCCTTCATAATGTCTTTAAGATTCACGGCAATCTCGGCACGTCGGGATGTATTGAGTATTGGACGTAAAACTCGAACCTTTTCGGGATTTGCATCATTGTTCAGACCACCTGACATGGTGATAGCCTGTGATACAGAAATCGACGACCTCTCTCCTAGTTCCACCGGTCCAACTCGCACTACCTCTCCATTAACGTAGATCATCTCTGCTCTTTCAGCAGTGATTACGTCGTACGGTTTCAGCTCAACATCTTCGTTTGGGTTAATGTTGTCGCGTTGTGTACCTAATCCAATCTCCGCTAACCAAACGTTGTTTTCCTTGTCGTTCACTGCTGTCGCAATAGGAATCCGTCCGAACTCAGCTCGACGAGTAATTCGAATTCTGCGACTTGCGTTTGCCTGTAGTCCAATTGCGGTTGTCATCTCAATCAGTGTGCGACGCCCCAGCAGGGGATAAATCCCGGGTGCTTGGAAAGCGCCTACACAGAATACTGGCTCGTTACGGAACTGCGTTACCGAAACCGACAGTCTTGGATTCCGAATGAACTCTTTCAATCGCTTAATCAATTCAGTTTCAAATGCTTCAACTGTCAGACCCGCAGCTTTCACGTTGCCTACCAGCGGTAGATTAACAAGTCCATCGGCTTCAATTCTGTAAGGTCCTGGAAACCCTTCAATATCGGTCGCTTGAATTTGAAACTGATCGTTAGGTCCTAGTACATAGGACTGACGGACACGGTCAAGGTTGGGCTGAAGTATGGCTGGTTGTGCCTGTCCTGACACCTGCGATTGTTGGCCATTTAAACTCAAGCTCAGCGCGAATAACACTGCGGCACTGCTTGAAACTGTGGTTTTCATCGCGCGAAATAACATTTGGACTCCTTAGACACTAACCTCTTGTATTTGTCGTGGTATTGCCTGAATGTTCGGCTAACCCTGGGCCCGTTCTGTCAGAAGCATGTTCAACTGCTGAATCTTTCCAGTCAGCTCCGCGATGGCTTCATCTAAAGTGCACAATCGCTCAGTAATCTCGTCACTGGAGTGCCGTGTGTTTTCTCGTATCATTCGCTCCATTGCTGATCGTGCGAGATCGGAGATGCTACGAGCACCTGCGGTTTTACAAAGTTCCCCGTACTGTTTAAACTCATCATCGGACACGCGGAAGTAGACCAGACGAGTTCTAGGCCTGATAACGGACATAGGGTTAAAACGTTTATGACGTAGAACCAACTTAATTACTGACTAGCGCAGGCTACCGCCCATTTCCTCACGTCGTCTCGGTTCGGAGTGACACGAGGAATTACGTGATGTAAGAAAGAAATCCATATTCGCCCGAGGTTTGACAAGTGTCAATAGTACGAAGGTACGGATCTGTCGCAATATAGTGGGGGTGATCTAAGATGACCTTAAGTCATCGCGCTTAAACTCCCCGAGAGTGCCTTCCGCGCCTAAAATCGTACCCTTCATCTTTCGCGCCAGCTCTCCGAAGCCACTCGTTCGACTACCTGATCGACCCCAGCGCCATGCCCGTGAACTGGCAGCCCACCCCCCGCCGAGAGGAGATGCCGTGGAACTACCCCGCCATGCGATGAAGAAGTCCTGCAAAAAACCAGCCGCGAGGTTCAATCTACCCCACGATCGTGCTAGTACTATCACTCTGGGGTTACTAGTACTATTCAAGGGAGGTTTGATAAACTCACAGAGACCTGGCTGGGAGGACAAAAGGAATCGTGGCTTTATGAGAATCCTAGGAATGAGAATACATGGTGTAACTTTGACCATGCTGGCGGTGATGGTGGCAGCACTGCGCGTTGCATCAGCGGATCCTGTTCCGCAGGACAGGCGAATTAGTTGGACCTACACTGGCGTACCAGGCGGCATACCAAACCGGACCAACATATGCGCTACGTTCAGTCCCGGTGCGACGGCCGCATCCATTAACTCCGCAATTCAGTCCTGGAGCAGCAGCGGCGGTGGAGTCGTCAAGCTGAATGCGGGTACGTACAACATTACTGGAATCAACGTGACCTCAAACAATGTCACATTACGCGGAGCCGGTGCCGATCCGGAAACGCCCTGTATGGAGCCCACAGTACGGATCAAATAGTAGCGGGAAGATCGAGAACAATATCTACGATCGTCTTTTCCCTGCGATCGAGATGCAAAATAGCTCCAGCGGATTCTACATAGGTTACAACTATGCGTACGGCTCAATGTCAGCCCCAACGAATCCTGTGGTTACGTGGATGTTTACTGACAACCACGGGCCTCATGACCTGATGAATCTCTGGGAAAGCAACATCGTGGAGATGTTTGGGTCAGACGGGTACTTCGGCGGGTCAAGCCACGGGACCGCGCTGCGAAACTATTTCACAGGTTATCATCCACTTTCTGGAAACAGGGGAAATCCGGTCCAATTCAATCGATTGTCGTACCACTACAGTCTCGTTGGGAATGTCCTCGGTTCTGTGCAGATGAATCCGTCAAAGTACGCCGAGGCCGCGGACGGTTGTGGAGGCAGTTGCACCGGGATATACCGCCTCGGCTATCCGAATATCGGAAACGCGGGGCTCACGGACGTCACGGGAAACGCGGTGCCGGGAGGAATGAAGTATCCTGATTCCAAGGTCGCCTCAACATTGCTACGTTGGGGTAACTACGACTATTTCAATGACGCAACGCAGTGGAATGTTAGCGAGATCCCTGGCGGCGTATCGATACCTACCGACCAGATCATCCCCAAGTCGTATTACTACTCGAGTCGGCCGGCTTGGTTTCCAGCAAATGCCCCGTGGCCCGCAATTGGACCAGACGTGACTAATGGCAGCGGTGACGCTTCTGGTCACGTCAACAAGATTCCGTCGCAGCTTTGCTGGGAGAGCCGCAATCTTGTTGCAGGCGGCAGCTTCAACGCGTCGGATGCTATCCTGCCGGCGGCCCAAGCGTAATTCCCGCTGCGCCTACGAATCTCAGGATCTCAGTGCGGTAGGTGCGGTCGGGCCCTTTGGACATGTGACACTCGTCTCATGACGTCAACGCGTCGAGTCCCTGGCCTCGGCTACGAAGATCTCAACGATCACGAACAATTGCGGAAAGATCGGCTGTTTGGAGTGCTGGCTGGGCGGGAAGAACTCGACAAATCGCTTGCCGGCAAGAGCACGTTGAACCGACTGGAACTCGACAAATGGTCAGCAGGATCGGTACAAGAAGATCACATTTTGGAAGCAAGCGATCGACGAAAAAGCGCGGGAGGAGATTATTCTCGATGTAGACACAACGACCTGCCGTATGTCTTCTGCGGCGAACATGTCCTGTGCGCACGGCTTCGGCAGTCCAACAGCGATGCTTCGGCGGGAAGCGTAGCCGAGATCGAAAGAATCGTTGATCAGGTTCGAGTGGCCTAGCCAAAGGCGAAATTATCTTGCGTGGCGACTCCGGATTCTGGCGCAACGAGCTGATGAGCTGGTGCGAAGGCAAACGCATCGATATATGTTCGGGCTCGCGCGTAATCGGCGAGCTACGAAAGATTATCGGCAGCAAATGTAGGAAGCGACCGTGGAATGGAACCGGACCGGCAAGCCGGCGCGAGTGTTCACTGAGTTCAGATATCAGACCAGGAAAACGAAGAAGCGCGGCTGGGACCGGGAGCGCTGCGAGGTAGCCAAAGCCGAGCATATCGATGGCATAATCTGCGCTTTGTCGACATCGCTGAGTCCTGAACAATGGGCGGCTGAGGCGCTGTACGAAGAACTGTTCTGCGCGAATGGCGACATGGAGAACCGGATAAAGAGCAGTTCAGCTTGTTTGCCGATCGGGTGAGCGCGAGACGATGCGAGCCAATCAACTGCGTCTGTACTCTCTGTAGTGGCTATTTACTGGTCAGCAATTGCGACGACTGGGATTAAAAGCAAAGTTGTGTACGTCAAGTTCTGCAAATTTGGAAAGGGCATGTAGACCAAGCACTGTTCTGGCATTCACAGACGCTCGACGAGCGGCGTAGCGGGAACACGTTCCTGCTGGTGAGCTTTGAGCATGCGTTCATGCCGCGGCTTTTCTCAATTGTTCTTTCTTGTGCTCCTTCAGGTATTCCATATTCAGGTAGAACGTAGAGTCTCCTCGATGTTGCCTTCCACCCAATCGCACAGCTTCTGATAACGCTTACCCCCTTCAGCCAGGCGGCCAGATCCTGTCGAGCCTCCTCGACGGTCCGGCGGTCGTAGATCCAGCGCAGTTCCGTCATGCACTCGTCGTCCGCCTTACGCGGAAGATGGTCGAGCATTCCGCAGAAAATGCGCATAGCAACGCTGCCACAACGCATCATCGCAATGCTCATCAACTTTACAGAGCGAAGGTCTGCTATCGTCATCACCCTCTCTACGGCGTAGAAGTCGGGGTGATTCGATACCTTCGCCGTAGCAGCGCTGCTCCTGTCGTCATCGTTCGATGTCCCGATCGCAGGTAGATCGCGTTGCCGGAATGGATGCTGAGTTCGGTGGCGTGTGATCGCCTCACCGATCAGGCGCAGCCTCGTGTGGCGATCAGCGCTTTGCTCGACGTGAAGCGCCTGCTCAATGAGAGTGTTTCTGCAATGAACGTAAGCGTACGACCAAGCCGTTTCAGGGGTGGGTGCTGAGCCAGCGTGCGGGCGTGAGTTGAATGTATTCCGACCTGGTCCTGCGGCTCATACCCGGCAAGACATCGAGTAGATAAGCCTTA